>OGEQ01000073.1_pt1 | contig 107217 bp, 81 predicted proteins | sample 1570731 | NCBI WGS metagenome assembly OGEQ01 (sample SAMEA2582132, study PRJEB24529) | metagenome | biome: Human gut stool | place: China | collected 2011
TTGCCCTGCCGGGTTGGTAGCCTCTCCGAAGTCGGGCTCCCCATGTTCCAATCTGCCGATATGTTGTATGGTTCCATCATAGCTATATGCACCGCTTGTTCCATTTTGGTATGAAGATAAAAAAGGATGGCAAGAGTTTTAATCCTACCATCCTTTTACAATTCATGGAGAAGTCTTATGGCAACCAGTTGTTCTCCATGAACCAAAGAAAAGGCTTATCTAATTCTTACACCTTTTCCATTTAGTACTTCACCTCTGACATCATCGGTCTTGCAGAGATACAAGTCGTAGCCAACAGCTGTAATGTCACTGTATCTTGGAGGTGTTATGACTTTGCCATTTGGCGACATCAAGCCATACCAACCAACTTCCGCCTCATACTTTTTGCAACTCGCTGTCTTTTGATAAGGCGTTGGTTCCGCTTCCGCTGTTTCACCTGTCAGTTTGCCATCATCATCGTAGTTTTTGGCTGTGGTGTATCGTATCTCATCGGTATCGTACATCATTCCTTCCACATTGCTGATGAGGAAATCATCTATTAATTGTCCCTGCAAATTATATTTGCGAAGCGTATGGTCTTTCATCGTTGCTGTGATACAGCCATCAGACACCCAAAGGTCTGCTTCCATTGGTGGCAATACTACTTTCAAATTCTCAGAAAGAACACGTTGCATTCCACCTTTGCTGACAATGAAGAAAGAATCCTTTGGATATATCGCATCATATTCAGCCTTTAGCATCCACTTTCCTTTCTTGTCAATCAGACCATATTTGTCTCGCTTGTTGCCGTGCATTACGCAATGCCCATTGTGGAAAACATATCCTTCTGCACCAGTGATGTATGGAATATTCAAGTCTATAACAACATTTCCTTTGGCATCGATGAATTTTATCATTCCATTGTCATCTACGGAAGCCAAACCATCAGAGAATACCCATGCGTGCTTGTACTGAGGCTTGATAGCTATTTCACCCGTCAGCATATTGAAGTAGCCACGAGCATCGCCGTTACTATAACAGACAAGCGAGTCGTCCCCCAATGGTTTTGAAATCCAATGTATGCCCTTGACAGTCTTCTTGCCATCACGAGTCTCCACATATCCATCCGTCTCATAGGCCCGGCTATAGTAAGTGGCATTTCTTGACAGGTACTGCGAGTCATAGTAGGATTCATCCAAATATTTCGCAGCATTCACTTTCTTGTAAACAAACTCGTATAACGCATTACCTCCAGCACATGCAAACACAAACATGATGAACGCAAAACAGCCTCCAACAACACGTCGAATAAACTTGCCATACTTAGATTCATCCTTCATTCCAAGTATCACGGTAAACCATTCTGCTGTTGCTGAAATAATACCTGTCAACCCTTTCCAAAATAAAATAATTGCTCTTTTCATATGCCTCTTATTTTAAGCTTCTATTTATTTTCCTCCTCATCAAAGGCTTCATCTGCCAATCTACCATAGCAACCAAGACGTTCTTCCTTTGACATCGGTTCTGCACAAAAAGCAGCCTCATTCTTCATTTGAGAAAGACGAGAAAAGAAATTCATACGGGTCGTGGTGTCTTTGCGCATGGAAGCACGTGTTCCTTCTGAACTATAATCAAAATTACGAGCATTACGGATAGACATCGACATAGCAACTTCCATTGAATCTTGATTTGCTCCCATGTAAGTGAATGTCCAGCCTTCTTTGCGAAGTGTTTCCACAAGTGCCTTGATGCTACTACCATTATATTCTTTGGACGCATTCTCATAACCGTCAGTAATGATAGTAACAACAACCGCAACATCCTCAATGTCTTTGATCTGTTTATGCATCGCAGTAAGGGTGAATCCCATAGCATCGTATAAAGGAGTTGAACAACATGGTTCATAGTCGTTCATGCTCAACGGATGTGCTTTACCCACAGGTACTTTGTCAAAAACATTACATGTCTCACAGCTACAAAAAGTAACTAGTGAAACGAAATGCTCCTGTGTGTCGGCAAATTTCTCTTGCGCTTTCTTGATTCCAACCAAGGTTTCGTTGAATCCATCCACCGCTGCTTGACGTATTCTCTGCATAGAACCACTACGGTCAAGGATTATCACATTGAAGATTTGAGTCTTCTGCATTGCTGTCTTGTCTTTTAGCTCTTCCATATTATCTTATATTTTTTGTGTTACAAACTTTATTTGTTTATGTGTATAGAGTAAAACAAGTAACCTTTCCTATCATCAAAGTATATAAAAATCCCTCAGCCCATTCGATTTTATATCAAATTGAGCTGAGGGATACGATTTTCTTTATTCGGTAATTCTTTACTTTACCTATTAATTGATGATATCTATACTATTTCTTACGCCTGGAGATATTCAAGTACACTCTCCCAATTAGGAAATTCTTGACTTCCAAAGCGAAGCCATTCTCCCTTGAATCCACTTGTTCCATGTTTTCCTCTATCATCAATGATATAGTCACCTCTGAGTAAATTCTTGTGGTGAGATAGAATTAGACGTTTACAATAATACTTGTCCAAATATCTATTTATCCATTCCACTTTGTCTGACCATGTTGTTGGATTACTCCAAGGAGAGGTTGAAAGGATATAAACATCATATTTACCACTTTGTTGTAAGGCATACATAGCCTCGACAGCACCTTTCACAGGTGGTAGATAAGAAACGATGTTCGGCACTTCATCATATCTTCCTGCATATTCCTTGCGAAGTTCATCGCCAATCAGTTCCAGTCCTGCATGAAAATCCATCAGTACTCCACCCATATCAACATAGACAATCTTCTTTGCCGTTGGTTTCTCTGAATCCAAATCACCCAGTTCGTTGGTGACAGACTTTTTGATGAGTTCTTGAGTTTTGTCTCGCTTGTCATGGTTATCACGCAACTCCATCAATATTCCACACAGTTCCGTTGGTGTCAATATCGTCTTGTATGGATTGTTCTCGCCAGTAGAATGTGCCAGTACTATCCCCCTTGTTTGCATCAGAGCAGCACGGAAACGTTCATTTTGTTCAAACATTGCCTTGTAAGCACGATGAATCAAATCTTGGTATGTTTGGCTTTGTCTGTCTATTGCCTTTCCTTTCCACCATACTATTTGGTCTGTTTGCCATGATGTTACACTCATCTTTCTTGCATTGCCACCTTTCATGCTGCATATCTGCCGTTGCTTGTTGATGTCTTGTCTCTTCAACGACTGAAGGAACCCCTCCATGCTGCCACATATCATTCCATCGAAACGAAATCCATTGCTGCACAGATTGCTCAATACATTTGAAGGATAAAGACCATTTGACCGTATATCCAACGTATTGGTCTCTGGATCATACATATCCTTCAACTCATGTCCATTACGTGAGGTTGCCTTATTATTTTCTTCCATAGGTTGTTTCAATTATCATGCTTCATACGAAACTTTGTTATCTGTTATCTTGTATTACCTGTTTATAAATTCCAATGTCGATTCTTCATGAACTTTTTGCATTTAACACAAAAACTGTTTGTCTTTGCAAATGGATTTCCTCCTTTAGCGTTTTGCATCATGCAATTCGTATCAGGGCAATGTCGTAATCCTTGTGTATGACCTATTTCATGAAGCATCACACTAAACAATTGCTCGTAACCATGAGGACGGTACGATGAGAATACCGCTACACCTGTACCAATGCCACTTGCAAGTCCCATTATACCACTATGAGGTCGGTTACGGAAGTTGTCCAATCCTATATCTGCTTGTGTCAGTCCAATGACGATGGTAGAATCTGATTTGAATATTTTCAATTGCTTATTCAGCAAATCAGCTCTATAACGTACATGATCTTTTCTTTTTGTTGTCATCGCTTTTTTATCCAAAGTTATGTTGCCTACATATTTACATTTAGGATAATGTGCTTTTAAAGAGTCCAGCATTGCTTCACGTAAGTTTTTTGATACATTCCCCAAAGTGTACAAACAAACAGTTGGTACAGTTTTAGAGGTCACAGTGTCCTTTGTTACATCTTGAACACCAACCTCGTTATTGTGATTGCAACTAAGCAAACACATACTGAAGCATATACAACACAAAAGAAGTCCTTTCTTAACAATCATAGTCATATGTTTTTTATTTGTTGTAATAATTCTCCCGTCTGTTAATAGTCAAACATCAAACACTTATTTGCATCCTCAGACACCAATGCTTTATTCTCCAATGCGTCTGACTTGATCTTATTCTGCGCATTCTTCCCTATATGCCATCCGTCACACCATGCACATTTGTAAACAGAAAAATGCACACCATGCTTCTTTCCCATTGCTTCTGCTGCCCTAAGTGCAACTTTCTTATTTGGGTAAGGAATCTTAGGCTTTCCGCTGCGGCGATATATATGGCTATACTCACTGAATATTCCAAAGGCATTGTGTGTGACAAAAATGTTTCGCCATGCACCCTTTCTTGTCAATTGGTTCCAAATGGCAAGAATACTATTTTTAAAACTTATTTTACATACATCCATCGGTTATAAATTTCTTGATGAAGTCTTATGATAGGTGTTATATGACAACTATCGTATGTTTTTTACTTGCGGTTTCTTCACCACGAAAGCCTTCTACTTCATAAACCTTAAATATACCTCTCTTTAGTGGAGTAAGTTCGTATGTTACAGTAGAATCGTCTGCACCTTCTAACATGTTTCTTTCTTCTTGGGAAGATACATATTTGCAGTTATATTCCACATGAAAAGCTGTTTTATCATACTCTATACGATATTCAATGCCGACAGAGCCATAAACTCTGCCTTTGAATGTCAAGTGCTCACCATTAAGTTTTATTACCTGCATAACCTTTTTGTTTATAAGTAATGAAAATTGTGATAGTTAAACACAGATAGTGAAGTTCTTTCAGCATCCATGTCTTTGATACGCTGTGGTATTTCGCATAGAGGAATATCCTCGTCAAGTAGCCAACGTAAGTGTCCAAACATGATGGTATTGGACTTTAGAATCTCCTGTTGTGTAGCCATGACACCATATTCCACCGCTTCTTGCTCCTCAGATATTATCATGCCAGAGAAAAGTCCATGCAGACCTTCTGCTCTTGCAAACTTATCAGCATGACACCATATACCAATCAGATTGCCACCATGCTTGCGCAAATGGAAACTGTGCGGGTGTCCAACTATAATTTTGTCAAATTCATCCTTAGTGTCATCCTCTCGATAGAACAGCCCTTTGTCTGAGCCATGTCCAAGTAGCATGATTCGTTCTTGCGTGGAAACATGATGCAACAAATGCTCCATTTCCTTGTTGGAGCATTTGCCACTAACCACATTTGTATTCATATCTTTATATAGAGTAGAGAGTACTGAAGTTGTTCTGTCTTTGGGATGAATTATTAGCATAACATCTTGTCTTTTGAATAGGAAAAATTATAATCCTTCAGGTGTCATCTGACAATATCGAGCATACCATCGTTTCTTCTCTGGTGTGTCTATTGGATCATATTCGCTAATGACACAACTTGTGTATAGGTCGTCTGCGAGAGTCAAAATGATATTTGTTAGTTCAAGTATATCTTCAAGTTTTTTGCCTTTAGGACAACATAGATGTTGCTCATTGATGGATTCATACCCATAAATTGCTCCCATTATATTACCACAAATTGCCCCTGTGGAATCACTATCTCCGCTGTGATTAACAGCAGCAATGATTGCGTCTTCCACACTGTCAATATGGCGAATTGTACAATATAAGGCAATCGCCCATGCCTCATCTCCAGTCCAACCTTCCCCAAGTTGTTTGATATTCTCAATGTCTGGTTTGTTGTTTTCAGCAAGTTCAAAAGCCTTATGTGTAAGATTTGCCAAGAAATTCTTTTCTTGTCCATATTTTCCAACAAATATTGTGTCAAGGCTCTCTATAGTTTCAGACACCAATTCCTTTATATATCTCTTGACTTGAACGGCATCCATACAGACAACTTTATATATAAGATGTGTGAGCATAGCTGCTGGCAAAAAGCCTAGAGGATGTTTATGAGTCACTTCTGCAACTTTTGCCCCAGCTTCATCCATGACAGGAATGTCGTAAAATGAAGTTCCCCGTCCCTTGTACCCAGCCATCAATAATGCCATAGGAGCTACACGCATGATGCCACCACAGCCTTTGCTCATATTGCTCACTTTTTCATTTCTTAGCAGCATTTCACAAGCAGATAAGCATGTATTTCCTGGAGCACGACGATGAGCCAATTCCGGCAAATCACGTAACCAAGTGTAGTGATAATCGTCAAATATATCTTTTTTCATTCCTGTTTGTGTATAATACCAGTCTATATATGCACCATCCACATAATCTTCAGGAGCACCTCCAATACCCCTCATATAACCACGTGTAACACCCATAAGCATACCACAAGCCGTAAATAGAGTCATTTGGGTGTCATCACTTACAAGTGCTTTACCTTCTTTTGACAGATCGAATTGAGTGATGCCACTATTCCCATATTTTGACAAGATTCCTCTATAACTCATAAACTCTACAGGATAACCCAATGCATCGCCAACAGCACCTGCCATCAAGCATCCTTTTATACTGTCTCGAATGATGTTATTCTGAAAGTCATTATAAACTCCAACCTTTTCTGCAAAGTCTATGATGAATTTTTCTTGTTCTTTCGTGTCGGGTGTTTTGCGATATGCGGACTTTGGCATCCCACTAAAGAAATTGCGAAGCACCTGTAGAACATCAAGGTCTTTATAATCTTTCAGTTCCCGTGCTTTAAGGCATCCGACGATGGTTCCAGTTCGTCCTACTCCTCCCCAACAATGGATATATGTGTAACCTCCCATCTTTGAAAGGTCTTCTATTTTGTCTATGAGTAGGTTTACAGATTCTATGGATTTTGGTACTCCGCAATCTGGTATCGGAAAACGCATATAGGTAACACCTTTAGGCAAAAGATGACGATAAGGCTTTAGTTCACCCTCTACAGTCAAATCAACGAAATGTCTTATTCCGAAGTGAACCATGTGCTCAATCTTTCGTTTTGCGACATCATCATTTCTATCGCCAGGATATTCGCCAGCATATAAATACCCATGCAAATAATATGATTGTTTGAGCGGTTTTGAAATAAAGCCCTCAAAACGATCATTGATGTCAAGCAAATCCGCAGGAAGTAACGCACGACATTTCTTTACTACCTCGTCATCGAAATCACTACCAATTACATTGAGTTTTTCTGCAGCTGCTATTGCTGCTGCCATACATCCAATCGTGTCCGAATCTCCGCCCATGGATATTGCCAGACGGAGAGCCTTCTCTGCAGGATAGCTTTCCCTTTGGAGATATGCCATAATAGCAATAGGCACACTACCTTGGCAAGTGACATCAAACTTATATTCGTCTCGTATGTTTTCAAGTTGGAAGTCAAGATTATATCCTATGGTTTCAGTAACGAACCGTTTGATTTCATAATGTTCTGTTCCCCAGTCAGCATGGCTTTTTAAAAATACGCAACCGGCTATAGCTTGTGCGCCCTTGATACCTTCTGGATGGTTATGACTCACAGAAGCAGAAATTCTTGCAAGTTCCATAGCTTCCTCTAACGAATTTGCATATAGTCCAATCGGACTGACTCTCATGGCTGAACCATTACCAAAGCTGTTGTATGGTTGCGGATGTTCACTCAATAGCCAATTGCGGAACATGCTGCCATATCCTGCATTAATATATTTACGCCCAAGCCGTTGCATACATGTCACAAGTGTTTCAGACTTGTGTTTAGAATCCGTCATGAGCCATTCTGCTACAGCAAGAGTCATAACAGTATCATCTGTGAAACAGCTACCAGTCGGAACCATTTCAAAATCTTCTGTTTTTATGTTGCGCCATTCACGAGTGCTACCCACAATGTCACCAATAATAGCTCCTAACATACTTACTTCTCGTATTTTTTCAACATTTCCTTTACATCGTCCATTGGTTGAAAAGGCACGATGATTTCCAAGTCCTTATTGATAATGCAATAAGCATTCTCTTCGTCATTATCTTCCATTCCGAAACCATCCTCATCAGCAAAGTAGCGTCCATCGGGATATACTGTCCAGCAGATGGCACAAACACCATTTCTGAAATTGTCATATCTGCCGAACCAATATCGAACAGATTTACATCCATTGAAATCAGGACATCCCTTATATATTGCATCAAAGCCAATCTCGTTATCTGTCACAAGAAGGCTTCCGTCTTCACTTACAAGTTGCCTTGTCTTACCTGTTTTCTTATTGATGATGGTGTAACTTCTTCCTTCACCACTAAACACTGCCATATTCTCACCTATATCGTAGGCATCCTTTAAATTATTCTTGTCCATATCCGTAAGTTTTTATTTGTTGTAATAATTTTCCCATCTGTAAATTCCACTGATTACATTCATGTTCTCATGAAACTTTTCCATGTTAGGAACATTCATGACTGAAGTTGATATTGTCTTCAATGCTTTGGTTCTATAATCAATGGTCTCAAATGTAACTTTGACCTTTTTGTCTGATAGGAAAGAGTACGTTTCCTTTTTCAACGCAGTACCATACCTGCTGATTTCTTGCTTATATGCCAATAGCCCGTCTTTATATACACGTTGATGCTTGCTGCCATCCTCCCACGTAACGGAATACACATTCAAGTCATCAGTTATTATTGGAATGAAGACAAGGTCTTTATCATCTGACTCTATATATGGATCATGGTGCCATACTGTTTTGACGATGCGCCCATTCCGATATTCCGATTCCATTGAGGGCAGATAATCTGCAAATCGGCAAACCTTATAATTTTGCAAATCCTTTCTTTTAGGTTCCATTGTCACATGGAAGATATAAAAGCCACCATGCAAGTCGCTTCGCCAAAAACTCAGGCAAGGTTTTACCGCTATGGTCAACTTATATCCGTTTGGCGCAACTATGCTATCATTGCCATATACCATATAGGCTTTTACAGCATCGCCATCTTTATCATATTCAATGTTCGTCTGTTGGTATTTTGCAGTGTCAGGATGTTCATAAACCATATCTGCTATCATTTGCCGAAAGCCAAGATACCCATCTTTATTCCTTCCATAGCTTGTGCTGTCAGAATCCAAACCTTCAAATATTTCACTTTTATATTGGAGGAGATGAGCCAAGCGTCCCTCATCATCGTAATCATAAACAAGAGTTTGTGCATAACATTCCGATGCCCTTGCTATCGTGGCAATCGTTCGTCCCTTGTTATCAAAGAACTCCGTCAGACTGTTCTGCGGTGCATATTGCAAACGATGTACAGCATATGAACCATCCGAGAATCGAACGGAGTCATATTCTATAAATCCACAAGGCATCATCAGGGAGTCTTCCTTGTTGGTATTGTCAGAAGTACTTTGCAGTTGTTTGAAATAGGTAATGCTTATATCTTCTCTATTACAAGAAGCTATCAATAACAGTGCAACACCCAATACAAACAATGTATAACGAGTCTTCATAATTCTTTTCCCTATATTCAGAAACATTCAATCAATATTGCCGTATAATTGTCATCTCCTTGTTTCTTACAAAGGAAATCATAAACGTCAAGTATCTCTTCCAAGGGTTTATCATCCATCATCCTTGCTTGCAAAATTTCAGGAGCCATGCTTTTGTATAGTCCATCCGAACAAAGTAAAACTCTGTCACCAGTCTGTAGTTTGATTTGTCGGATGTCTGGCACTGCCACTTCTGGGCGGTAAGAGAAGAAGCACTTGGCAACAATTTCCCATCCAAAATCAAGCCGGATATGGTCTTTTGTCTGATAAAGTAATCCATCACCAGGTCTTTGTACATAACAGCGACTATCACCAATATGCGCAATGGTTGCCACATCGTTTTCAATACTTACCATGACCATAGTCGTACCCATCTCTACATGATGAAGCTCAAATGCCTTTTGGTCAATGGCACAACTTGCTTTCTTGCAAGCGAGTTTTACCTTTGAGTCACAATCGGGCGTACTGATATGCTTCTTCCAAAAGTCAGATATAGTATTGCATACCGTTTCACTGGCAGTCTCTCCAAAGGAATGACCACCCATGCCATCACAGACTAATCCCATAAATAGGTTGTTTTGTGGCATATCAATGACCTTGTAAGCATCTTCGTTATTATGCCTTCTACCAGTCTTACTTATTGTTGCATATCTTATCTCCATATTACGATTCTTTTTAGTTTATGATAGTATAGAGGCAAATGTAACCTCTAATCTATCTGTAACGTAATATTTCCGACAATATTATTTCAATAATATGGGAATCTTGGCTTGCTGTGTCACATTGTTCTATCAATAATATACTTGTGTTTGATACTTGATGTCATGTTCATCGCAATAATAGCAGATCTCGCTTTTCATGTAACTCCCATGTTTTTTGAACTTCTTTTTTAATGATTCGATAAGACTATAGTCGTCAGATGCCTGCAAAGACCTCATCAGACGATTGGTATTTGCCACATCAAAGAATACGAAAGATTCAACCTCGCCGTCTCTTGAATATTCTTTCTCAAATTCACCCATATCTTGCTCGGTAATGGTGACTTTGCCATCTTCTATTTGCGCATAGATTCCTGTGAACTCACCATTCGTTTCATGTTTGTAGATAACCTCTTCCATAATTTCCAAGTGTTAATGTTTAGACAACCATTCCACAAGATTATTCACGATGCCATTGGCTAAATCCTTTGGACCATGAGTTTGTTCATTCGGTCTATTGATGATTACAGCCAAGGCATAGCGAGGCTTCTTGCATGGGAAAACTCCGACAAAGGACATTTCTGCCAATTCATGTTCACCGTTTTCAAGTTCTTTGCCTTGATAGTTGCCATATACTCCTGCTATATCCACTTTCTTTGGGGCATAAGATGCTTGTATGCCTTTCCCTTTGTTCAGACCGATCAATACCTCTTGCAGATATTTACGTCCTAAAGGCGTAATGTTGTCAAATGTTTCCTCTGTAACTGAGTCCCCTTGCAAAGTCGGGAATGTCAGAGTGTTCTTCTGATAGACACCATTAAAGAGCGCAGCCAATTCCATGGCGTTTGTTTGCTTTTCGTCACTTGTCATTTTCTTCCATATACCAAAAGCATTTTCGCCACGATTTACCAAGAGTATCTTGAACATAGCCACGTTAGATTTATGTGTCAATGCTTGGCGACAAGTCATTATACCATAACCGCCAGACCGCCAGTTATGGTCACGAATGCTGATGCTGTCACCTATATTATATATGCCACCGCACAAATCCATCTTGTCATCGAGTGAACCATTGATATCTGCCAACATAGGAGTAATGCCTACAAGTGTCAAAATGCGAGGACTACATGCTTGTTTCAATAGCTTACCCTCTGAATAATCATCTCTATCTTTCTCCAATGCAACCCATGATTTCAGTCTTCCTGTTTGTGCATCTATAACAGCAATCTGTCCGTATGTTCCATTCAACATTTTCAACCCCTCAGACAAAACATCTTGGCATTTCTGAGTCATCACGCTATCTATTGTCGTGCATTCATCAAGTTTTGCTACATATTTAGGATTGTCCATCCATACACCAACAGTTTGATTGTTTCCTCCAACCACGCCAATGGTGCCACGCTCAATCCCTTTTTCTACATAGAAGTAGAATACCTCAATGCCATCTTCTGACACATAACGACGTGAGAAACCTGCAACATCTAAATCTATCTCCGTTACATTCTCATGCTTCTCCAAGTCATAGATACCCTGTTTGCCACCTTTAGAAACAACGGCAAACTTGGCAATGCTACAAGTGTCTATCTGTTCGCATTGTTCCAATGGTACTTGGGTGATAGGCTTTTTGCCAAATGCTTCTTCTGCGTCTATAGTGTCAGCCACTATCACTTCTTGGGCAAAGGACAACTGTCCGAAAAAGGCTAAAAATATTGTGATTAAGCCTAACTTGAAGTATTTATTTGTGTTCATGTCTTTTATATTTTTATTTTTATTGCATTTCCTCCATTTTCTGAGTCCATATTGTTTGTAGTTCTTGTTGCTTTGGCTCTAAATATGTCTTGGCATAACTAAGAATACCGTATTCGGTAGTTTCATCATCGCCATCTTCCTCAAAGTCACAAGTAATAGAAATTCCTGTTTTGGAAAAAGCCGGTTCAAAGCCAACGCTATATCTGATTCGACTTTCCTTGGCATTCAATTCCTTGCAAAACTCACGAGCCATATCTGCGTGTATATCATTTATGATAACTGCACAAACAAGTGAAATTGCAAATTTATCATTTCCAATAGAAAACACCTTTACTATCCCTTCCGGTAAGCCAAGATACACTTCTCCCGTACCATCCTCATTGCATTTACTAATGTTGCGTCCCAGCTTCTCTTCTTCTGACAGCAACTTAGCTAGCAAGACATAAGAATGTCTGCTTCGGATTTCCCGTTTGTAAGCCCTTTTTTGGAATTTACTGAAAATCCAACTGCAACCAATCATTTGAGCAATGCCTATAACAATGAGCCAAAACTGCGTAGTAAACATAATCGAATTATTAATGTGTCTGGCTATAAACCTACTTACAATTTGGTATGTTCAAGGAAGAATCAATGACGACATGCTCTTCTTCAAAACATATACTCTTCAATGTTACCTTCTCAAGCACACCTTTCAACTGATCTATTTCTGCCAGGTTTATAATTACTCGATTGTTTGAGTTATGAGTTATAAAGTTCGTTTTGTCAGGCAAAAGCCTCTTCAAGAAAGCAATGGTAGGAGTGATAAGCAATTCAATTCCTAACTTACCACTATATGCTATGTGTAGGTTGGAACCATCTACTTTCTCAACACACAAATCTACGCCAATGCTCTTCGCAAAGCCTAAAACCTTTACTTTCGTTGATACAGAAACTGTAGATGGAGCGACAAATGCCAACGACACTTCTTTCTTGAATTTATGCGAGATAAAATCTTGAAGCTCTGAATATTTTATTTTTACTTCCATAGTTGTGTTCTATATTGTTATGTTTTACACGTTGTTTTGATTTCAATCGAATACTTCTATATAACTTGTGTATTCAGGAAACCACTTGTCAAGCAAAGCATCCGTCTTGCGCTCTATCTCGGGAGTAATGTTCTTGCTCACTTTCTGATAGGCGACAGAAAGTGAAAACGCTTCGTCTATCCATCCGATGACAGGCAATCGCTTGGCTGAAATCAAGTCTATTGGGAACACCAAATAGGATAAGGTTGACAAAATCATCAACTTGTCACTCTTCGGAGTATCCTTGCTGACCATGATGAAATAAAGCAACAAGAGTGGGCGAGCACTAATGCGACCAACTTTTATTGCATACTCTTGCAGTTTATCCTTCAATACTGCTGTGTCTATAATACTTGGCTTGTTCATGTCTACTATATTTTTGTTGTACATTTTATATTATAGAGTGTGGAAAGAAAATCCATCTATCACAAAAAAAGAAAAACTTGCAAACTAATGTGGTTTTTAGTTTGCAAGTTTTCTTTTATCTTGATTTACCACAAAAGCCTTTTATTTATTATGTAGTATATCATGCAACTTATTCAAAGCATCATTACAATCATTGATTATCTTGTCGCTTTTTAGATGTTCTATTGTTTGATTGTAGTCTGCTTGCGAACGACACCCTTTCCAATATTCAATATCGTTTTCTGCTTGCTTTTGTCTGCTTAAAGCATCTTCCAGTTCACTCGCATTTGTTGAATGTGTTGCATCATCCAAAGCTTGGTCAAGCCTGTGTTGCGCATCCTGTAGTTTGCCATCATAAAATGATAAATCATTAGGAGTGTGGATATCTGTTGGAAGAGGTCCTGCGTTAGATGGACTGTCAGAAACAGATGTAGGATTTGTGGCAATTGGTAACCCACTCATAAAATCCGTTAATGTCTGAGCCTGTTCCATATTCATATAATGGTGTTCTCCACCAAATATGTCAGTTACTATAACACCACCATTTGGGTCATTTTCAAATATCGGTGACGTATTCATTGTAGGCGTTGTTTGCCCATTTTCTCCTTGATGAATTTCTTCTATTTCTGGTAAATCATCAGGAAAATCTATTACGTCATCATCATACAAAATTTCAAAATCTTCATCCATAATTATCATTGTTTACATTTAACTATTGCTTTTACTAAAACCTTATTATTATAGCTTAATCCTGGCTTTATAGTCTTTTCTATTATACAACCATTTTGTACAAAAGAAAACGGATGTGGAACATGACGTGAATTGTCAAAAGTTGATTCTTCATTGATTGGCTCACAACCACAGGCAAGCATCATTTCTTCTATTCGGCTTTCACAAAACAGGATTGTAGATATAACATTTTCGTCGGTAGTTTGAGTACGTAACTTATTTAGTTCTTCAAGCAGAGTTGGCAGTTCGAAAATTAATTGCTTGCCACAACTATTATCCAAGTTTGGGTCATCAACATAATCCTTATTATTTTTTTCTTCCTGTATGTATTCTGCTCCTTCTTCTTTTCCGATTTTCTTTTCATCGTTTTCTCCCCTTACTCCTTTGGAATCCATATAATAGTCTATGTTTGGGACATCGCTTAATGGCGTGTTTTTTTCCAGTGCTTTGCTTTCTTCAAACACACTTGACGTTTTCTCTGTTGATTCAAACAATTGGTCGACAGCTGTTGCCGGATTATTTGAGTCAAACATTGAAGACATTAGCTGTCCACATAATGCCTTGCTTCTTTTGAATAAATCATTTAAAAGTTTCATAAGCTATATTTTAATAATTCCGAGTACATTCTTTTTGCCAGCATTGCCGCATATTGTCTGACGCTATTTGGCAATGACATATTATAAATGGAAGACCAATACTTGTATCTATTGCGTGGATTACCATCTGTGAATTGTCCAGAGAATAATGAGCATAATTCTGCAAACTCTGTCTGTGAAAATTGTTCCTTAGCATCAATTATTTTCATGTACATAATGTATTGGTCATTTGCAAGTTGGAGCTCCGCTTGCATCTTTTCTATTTTTCCTTTCAGACAGAAGATGCGATTCTTGTCATTCTGAATCTGCTCTAATGAAGGAATGTTTGATTTGATTAAATTTATTACCACATTTCGAGTTTTTGTGGGGAGACACTGACAAGAACTTATGCAATCATCTTTCATCTTTGCATAATCCTCGGAAAGGGCAAAAGATTCATCATATATTATACTATTTATGATGCCACGTAAATCTTCTACAACTTTGTTCCCTCTCAGCATATGACTTCGCTTAAAGAAATGGTCAAATATCAAATTCCGTAGATTTTGTATTCCACCCACACCTTTGAGTTTATTCAATGTTGTTGAAATGTCATCAGAGTAATAAAGTTCTTTAGCTATTAGAGCAAACGAACTCCATGCCAAATCATGGGCTGCAAAACTTTCAAGAATTGCTTTCCTATCCGAAACGGATATATTGCAGTAAGGCAACTTTTCATGAAGAAAGGCTGTTTCTGAACCAATGGCTAATAAAAAGCCTTTTTCTACGGAAAATCCTTTCTTTAACTTATCACGCAAATGATAGGCTTGTTCTTCTGATGGTATGTACTTTTCAATCGCAGCAGACGTTGGAACGATTGTGAATAGATTTTGTTCAAACTCTTTACAAAAGTGAGAAATGTTATCTATTTGTGTTAAGTCCTTATCCACTTTGGATAATACCCCTATACCATTTAGTGATGTAATGCCATGTCCTCCATTATACAATGACGCTAAAAAATTCTTATCAGTCTCTGTCGGAACAGTATTGAACAAGTATATTATTGCATCTGCTGTATTAGACAGATTTATAGTATCTTGTTGATGACGTTCACGCAAATTAAAATAGGCATCTGTTTGAATTTGATGCGAATCTCCATCTTCACCTACCTCAGCACCGATTCCCGGAGTATCTACAAGTGTAACATAATCTAATAATGGATTATCATTGATATACATTATCAGTTTGTCTATCTGGGCTGTCTTTTCTAAAGCCTCTTTGTTTGTACCTTGAAGGGAATCCAAGTATTGCTTAGAAACCCATTCTTTATGACCATCAAGATACACGCATAAAATCGGCCTTTCTTTAGATGGCGGTGTGCCTTTTTTAAAGATGTTTACTGTAGCCGTGGTTTCTGTTGTTCCTGTCATTGCTATATCAACTCCTAACAATGCATTTACCAAGAAACTTTTTCCAGCCTTTACCTTTCCTGCAACAGCTAACACGCATGGAGCTTTCAATTCTTCTTGCAAACTTTTAAGTGCCAACGAGTATTTGTTGTGCCATGTTGTGTTGTCAATATAGGATGCCGTTTCTTCCAGCAAATCGTATATTTGAGTAGTTATATCTTTTTTATCCATATCGTTTTTCTTTTAATAGAGACTACAATTTACATCATTCTATCACTTGGCTGAGAAATATCACAAAAATAAGTGCATCATTCTTGCACCAATAAGATGAAGAAAAATGCACTCTAAAAATTTCACATAAGAGATTCTAATTTTGAGACAACTTCTTTTATGCCATATTTTTCTACTAAGCGAGTCAGTAAAACAAGCAACTTCAAAATATCACAATCTATTTTTTTTGAACGTTTTTTACTGTTTTCACCGTGTCGCCCGAAACTGATTTTTGAGGGTTCGTCTGACCGTTCTTGCTGCAACGACCAACGATCAAAGCTACTACTATAAATGTTGCGATAGTCCCCAAAACTATCAACTTCAGGCGATGTTCTTTTTTTGGCTTAATCGGATTTTCAGAAATTTGGAAATTAGTCGATGTTGAATGCTCTTGTTCACTTATAGGTTTGATTGTTTCTTGTTCTTCACGAATATCTACTCCGTTCACCAAAGCATTTAGGAACTTATATTTTGCCTCTTTTGCATATGCATGATTTTTATTATTGAGACCTGTAACAACCGACAATTCAGTTTCGTTGTATAAAGCTTGTTGAAAAACTTTTATACAATCAACTTTTCCTAAAATTGCACATTTCCCAACTTTATCATTTAAGGAAATACGATTGTCTTGTGGCACAATTTTAAAATAACTTCCATCTATATCAGACTTTTCTACTTCTATGTTCTTTTGTTTAGCATTATCATCACCATATTCTATATTCCAAATAGGCTCTACATATTTTTTATAAACCTTTCTGAAGAACTCTTTATCATATGGTAGTTCTATGATTTCTCCAATTCTGAAAACTATACCAAAGAATCCACGTATCGGAGTTCCTACATAGTCAGTATTACAAGTGTCACTTAACTCCTTGTTCATAACTCCAACGCCAAACAATACAAGATCCTTTCGCTTGGAGTAAAACCAGCGAGGCTCATTCAGTTCATCAACGTATGTTTCTACATCAATGACTCCTTGGATTTCGTATCGAAAAGCTAATCTGTCTTCTTTAGAACAGAAATCCTCAGAAGGAATGGCTATCGCACGATAGTCCAATTCCTTTGTTCTTGTATAAATATATAATTGTGCCATATTTTATACCCTTTCGCCATTTATATAAATTTGTGCACCACTAAGCAGGAATTCTTTTATTGCAGCCATTGAACTATTTAGTTTTTGCAAGATTTCTGTTTCTCTCCCCAGATTGGCTTTGTGCGCGTCTATTTGATTACGGATGCTCGTTTCTTTGTTTATAAAAAAACGAGCAAAAGAACTTCTAGATAATTCATGATTTAATTGCCCATTTGCTCTGTTTAAGCTACTTTCTGTTTCTGATATTTTGCCAACTGAAGCTTCTATTTTTTGTCCCATCACATGATATAAAGAGAACAATATTGGTATGCTTAGATTTCCTGCTGTTGCACGTATATCCAACTCTCCTTCCAAGACGCCACCTTCATTTGTCAAATTCTTACCTAAAGACACAGCCGTAATGCCTGTGGTAAGATTTGTACCTCTGCCAAATAAAAATCTCCACTTATCCTTAACGGTTTCATAAGCTTGTGCTAATTCTTGTTGTGTTAATAAATCAGCCTTGGTTATTACTACCATTACTGGGGTTTGAGCCCCATTGTTTGATTCATTCAAATATTTTGTATACATAGAGGCAAACTGACCAAAATTCAAAATCGCTTGAGGAGTATTTTTAGCCTTAATAACATCTGCTCCTATAAAGAATAACAAAACACTCGATTGATTAAACGAATTGTATAATTCATTTTGTTCTTCTTGGGCATCTTCGTCAAGGTCTTGCAATAGTCCACCACGATAATCTTCAACATCAATAGTTGTTAACAACGCCAAACTCTTTAACACATTAAAGTTATAAACAAAAGACTTATCTGTACCTTTTGGCCAACTTCCATTTATCATACCATCATAAGCGTTATAAAGACGTAACATTTGGCGTGGATCTGGTGTTATTACATTCATGATTTCACCATCTGCCAATTCGATACCTTGTGATAATGCTTGTGACATAGCATAAATAAAACAAGACTTACCTGAACGGCTAAGTCCATAAAGTGATATTTTTTCTGCCATATTTTAATATATTGTTATTAAGTCTTCACTATTCCATTTTTTTATTTTTTCAAGGAGCTCATCTGCTCTTGATTGTAACTCCGAAAGTTTTTCCATCAATTCCTCTTCGTTTTTTTCAGCAGCCCATGTCTTTTCGTATTCAGTTTCCCATTCCATATCGATAATTCCAAACAAACCGCTAAGAATAATTTCTCCGACGCCAAATATCTTGCCTAACAAGCTCGTAGGTCTATGCTCTTCAGCCCTTTTCTTTGCTTTATTTATAGCTTCTGTAATACGCCTTATATAAATAGGAGTACCTCCATAAACGCTATATGCCAAAACAAGGAAAGGAGTGAAATAATAATCTGGAGTGATTTGGCATTGAATCAGCATTGCACAAACAGTTTGACTGTCATTAATTTGGCGAAGAAGATTGTCGAATCGTTTAAGACCATAAAAATTGGCACCGGATGCGACCATATCGCACTTTGTTATTACGAAACTAATGTGAAAGCAAGAACTATGAGGTACACTTAAAGACTTTGTTATACAAGATATCAGAAGATCATATTCTATGTTCCATCTTGCTCCAGATTCAGCTAGTTTTGTTCCATCTAAGAAAACGACTAAGGCATCTGCTCTTTCTAAGGCATTCATGAAATCATCAATATCACTATCGCTAGGATCGTCACTCATCAAGATACCTCCTCTATAATCTATCCAATTAAATGGGACTAATTCTTCTCCGTGAACATTCAATGAAAATTCATATTCATTTTGAATATTAGTTCCATCTGGATATCTACCTTTGGATAAATCTAAAGCCATTTTTGTCAGTTGCTCTTTTTGATTTTCTTTTTTTGCACTAATACCATACCCCTCTGTTGATTCTCCGAGATATCGATACATGCCCGCCATAAAAGATGTTTTTCCAGACCTACTATGTCCAACCATTAATATATTCATAGAAATTATTTTAAAAATGAACTATTCTATATACGCCTTCCCATCCACAATTAATACAATGATATCCAGGCTTACCTTTTATTTTGTAGCATTTTGAAGAGGTACATTCAATACAATTAATATGACGAGAAAAATCCAATTCTATTTCGTCATCTTTAGGATAATCATCTGTTTCCTTTTTGTTAAAATCACTCTCATCTGCTATGTTACCTAATGCGACAGCTATGTCTTTCTCTCCACAAGTATCAATTGTAGCCTCAGGTAAAGTTTCTGTCAACATTTGCCTAACCAATGTCAGTTGGGAACTTCCTCCAATCAATAAGACTTTATCTATTTTTAGTTGTTTGGTCACCGTTTGCTTTATCACAGCTTTAGCTACATTGATAGCATCTGCAATCTTTTGGCTTATAATATTGTTGAAAGAATCTCTATTTAGTTTATACTTGTATGTAATGATTCTACCATCTTTTACAAAAACGATAGAAGTTTCATGTACATCGTTTGAGTCGCTGAAATGCTCTTTCAATCTACGGCAAGAATTTAACATTCCAAGGTCAACCATATTGCCTTTTGAAATATCCATGTCATATTTAGCCAACACTTTCTTCCTTAAATCTTCGTAAAGTAGCATATCGATGTCTTGACCACCACAAGATTTATCTCCTTTGGGTTCACATAAGATACGATAAGAATCAAGGTGTTTTTTTGCATAAGCAACATCTATTGTGCCACCACCGAAATCAAAGACTAAAATTCCTTGCCCTTCTGGTATGTCGTGGTCTATTCCATATCCCATTACAGCTGAAATAGGCTCAAATCTTGTTTTAACTTCTTTGAAACCAGAAGCAGACAAAGCCTGTCTTAGCATCTGAATGGTTGGCTCTTCGCAATCAACAGGGTGTGATATAACTACAGAGTCAAAATCCACTTCGTTGCCACAATGAGCGTTTGCCAACTGTTTGACTTGTTTGAAGAAAAACTCCAAAAGCTCTTTGTGAGTATATTCTTTATCTCCTATAAATTCGATTCCCTTAGGATTCAATATACGTTTCAATGACGGAATAAAATTCGCCAGCATTTCAAAACGTTTCTCAGTAGGAAGTTTGTCAACCTCTTCCAAATAGTTTAATGCTTGATGACCACTAACTAATCCATTGTCATAGCCTAAGATTACAGATGGGTATTTTACCGATCCATCTCCGTTGAACTTTACAGCTTCAGGCTTCCCGTGTCGTGGATTAATCCACGACACGGTTGTATATGAGGAGCCATAATCTATTCCCAGTACAGCCATTCTATTCAGGTTTTACAGTTTCTAATTGATCATGTATGTCCTGTATCAAAGTCTTGTTTTTACTCCATTCTTTTACTAAATGCTCCAAAGCAAGGACAAGTTGTGGATTGTTTTTAGATTCAACGACAGTCTTTTTCATTGATTCCAATTCCTCGCTATACTTAGAATAAATATTAGTGATGGAATTTTTAACCTGCTCACGAGTTGCATTAACAAAACCCTGATACAAAGACTGGTATTTGCCGTCAGCCAAGGAAACATCAACTATCTGCTTGCGACAAAATGCCATCGTTTCAGACAAATGCTTAATGAGATTGGATTTGTTTTTCTGTAATGCTTCTTGTTTAGCTTTCTGATTACCACTTATTGCGCCCCAAAGAACGGATCCAATACCAAGAACAACCATAACAGGAGCAATTACAGGAAGAGCTGGTGTAACTAATGCTGGAAGGAAGAAATAAGCACCTCCAACAACGGTACTTAATGCGCCTGTGATAGCTGTTCCCAAGAACATTTCGTTCCTCATTTTTCCTATTCTGTCTCTTAATTGAACATCTTTTACAGATGGGTCTTCTACTCCTTCTTTAGTTATAGAGATAAAGCCTTCAGGAATAGACATATAGCACTCTTTGTTGAAATTAGTTAACAAGTCTTCTATACGAGACATAACCAATGAAGTTAATTTGTCCCACTCATTTTGTACATCTGCTACAATTCTATCTCCAAAGTCTTCACCATAGGTGGTTATGCTTTCCTCAGATAAATTTTCTATTTCATCGCTGAATTTTGTAGCTATAGTTCCTTTTGACGTAAAGATTTGGTTGAAGTCATACTCCATTGTTTTTAACACGGTTTCAACTTTTGTAAAGAGTTCCTTTCTCTTTGAGTCCCCCATGTTTTCATTGAAGTTTGCTAATGCCTTTTCGTAAGATTTAAGCAGAGTGTCATATTCCGTAGCTGCTTTGACTGCTGTTTCATGACGCAGTTTCAACGCATTAAGAACTTCCTTATAATACTCTACACATGCATTGTATGCTAGTCCAGAACGATAATATCCCAAAATAGTAAACACCATATTATTCATGGCAGACTTTACATCATCATAGCCTGAAATCTCATAATTGAATTCAGATGTCATTTCATCTTTTTCAGTTGCAGCCTCTAGCAACAATTTACTTGACATCTTTAGCATAGAGATACCAAATGGCAAATCCTTACCGACTGCTTTCTCTATTATCTGGTGATTTCTATTCAATGATTCTTCTACACTTTCATTGCCATTTTGATCAATCTTTGTAGTTACAAACTGAATACCAGGAGTCACACTAACTATTTCTTTCAAAAAATCAACTTCAATATCCTCCAATGGCGTTGGATTCATCACAAACATTACGGCATCAGCCTGTTTGATATATTGCTTTGTTATTGCCGTATGATGAGGATAGGTTGAGCCAATACCCGGAGTGTCAATCAAAGAAACTCCTTCGGGAAGGAAATCCATAGGTGTGAATACTTGAATGTATGAAATAGTATTTTCTATTTCAGCTTCTCCCTCCTTGTTGATAACAGCTTGACTACCATAAATAGCCAAATCTTCTTGTGAGATTTCCTTACGATTTCCATTGCCATACACCACATAAAATTTCTCTTCCTTTGAATGAGAAATCTTAAACACACGCGATGTAGCTACATCAGTACAAACAGGTAAGAGTTCTTTTCCTATCAAGGCATTAATCAATGAACTTTTACCATTCTTTACTTTGCCACATACAGCCAAGTTAAACTCTCCCTTTTCAAGTAACTCACGAGTTAAATTGAAATTCTCGGATGTTCTTGGAAAGTTAAACTTAGGATAAGACTTTTGGAAAGCAATCATGCCATCCATAAGCTTTATTATTTCACTCTTCAACTGAGCTGAAAATTGTTTGTCTTTATTTTTCATTTTAAATACTATTATTGTTATTTAATTAGTTTTTACAGAATTAATGGGTAAATACTTTATTAAAAGCTCAAGTCCGCATCGTCAAAAATATTATTGTCGTCATCAGTATTGGCATCGTCTGCATCTTCTGTATTATCATCGTCTAAATCATCATCGTCGTTAGGTGGCAGTTCATGCTTACTTTCTTCGATTTCAGGCTCATCTTTGCCATAAACAGTCACATCATCATCTTCAACAAGAGGTTTGGGCGTATCTTCAAAATCTTGTTTATTGGGATCAAAACCTTCTGGTACATCAAAATCTGATTCCATTCCAAGAAAACTCTTCAATGCAGAACAAAATTCTTTTGCATCAAAATGGTCCTGTCCAAAAGTCTGCGAACTATTTATGAATGACTTACATTTGTGTACAGTCTCAACAGATTTAGCATAGTCATCGTAATCTACCTCTTCACCATCTACATTGATTTTGTCAAGATGTCCTTCCGAATAATGTGCTCCTACACATTTAGCAGCCATCTCTCCTGGAAGTATCACATTATTGGGATTTAGAGGAATACTATTGGTATTGATATATTCAGCAACAGCAAAATTAGAAGGTTCCTCGTTACCTGTTTCTGGATTGTATTGAAGCGGAGCTGGAGTATCTGTGGATACCATGAAGCACTGAGAATCTTTCCAAGCGTCCATAAAATCATCCAACTTGTACTCTATTCTCAAGTCACCAGTACCTGGGTCTGTTAAGATAACCTTAATATCGTCTGGATTATCAGGATTAACATCAACACCTGCTACCACTAATGCGTGATTAGGCGTTTCGCCTTCAAAGAAATCTTTGAACCATTCTTTGACACCTGCCACAGTATCATGGTTTCTGTCTGCCCACAATTCATTTGCGTCCACCCCAACAATTACTCGATGACCTTGTGCCAACTCGTTTATTAAATCGTAAACGGTATTATCAACAGACTGTTCGCAAGGAACATTACAACTTAACAATAAGTTGCCGATAGCCCACATCGGTGTTCCACCTTCTGGACTCGGGTCATACCAACCGTTTTCGGTCGCATACTGTTTAAGTTCATCCAAAGATATGTCTATACCATAGTCACGCAAAATTATTTGCTGACTACGAATAGCACACACACCTTCGTTACCTTGGTAAATGACAGGGTTTAAACCTCCATCAGGTCCGAATCCATCCTCACCAAATATCTTATGAGCTGCAATGTTAGCTTGCATTCCATTGTCTTTATCAAAAGTTTTTTCCATAAATTCAATGTTATTTTGATTTGTACTTATTTTATTATATAGATTGTTCTCTGTAACATCATCTATCAGTTGATGATTATATTTTTCAGTTTCACCAATAGCCGAAGCATTTTCGTTGTAGACAATATACTGTTCCGTTACTGTATCATCAGAAATATCAGGAATATAAAAATTCATATTTTCTGCGTCAAAAAGCTGTAAATCATCATCCAATATATATTGTTCTGTTATATCGTCTACAACATCACTTATTTCTGCTATATCCGCAAGATTCTGGTTGTTGGAAATGACAGATGAAATGTATTCCATCCCATCATCCGTAAGATTACCATCCAAATACGCAGCAAATTCTTCGATACTTACTGGTGGTACAAAATCTTTATGCATGACCTACCTCCTTTCTGAAAATTCGCTCGTATTGCTCCTTGGCGAGTTTGTGCTTGTTGTAATAGTTCTCCATTGACATACCCAATTCTTTTGCTGTTTCCTCATTGGTCTTCAGCTCCAAATAACGCAGACGTATCAATTCGCTATATCGCTTGTTGGGCATCTGTTTGATGATAGTCAGAGCATCTTGACGATTGAGATTAGAAAAATCTATCTCTATAGAACCATAAATAGAATCCGTTCTATCACCCTCGTCGTCATTTTCTTTTATATTGGAGTGAGAAATCTGCTCATGCTTAGGCATTTTCCCTTTTGTTTCAAACTGCTTGTAGCAATAAAACAAACATGCTGTTTTCAACCAACTTGTCAATGTACTCTCTCCTCTGAAATTTTCCATCTGGCATTTTCCTGTTGCCTTGCTTGGAGCAAGGACAACAATGTATATCTCGTCTATAAACTCCTTGCAATTTGCACAGTCTGTATAGTAGTTGTCATAGATAGACTTAAACAGGGGATAGCATTGTTGGTAAAAGTATTTGCGTGTAACCATTTCGTCCTTGTTTATCAATGACTTGGCTATTTGCAAATCTTGTGTAAATATCTTTTTTACAATCATTGCTATATTTCTACATAATAAGGTACAGTAACCTTTTACTTCTGCTTATCTTCTACAACCTCACAATAAGCACTCGGTACGTATGCCGTCAAAACAGTCAGCAAGTTGTCCACAACAATGCCCACTCGCTGTTGTCCTTTATGACGTGCCACTATTCCCATAAAACCTTCAAACTCACCTTTTACCACTCGTACCAACTGACCTTTCTCGAACTTCTGGATTTCTCCAGAGACAATGATGACATCATCTTCCTCTGAAGCGCACGCTATTTTGAGACTTTCCATCTGATAGTCGGGAACAATCAATGGAGTTTTCTCTATTCTGCTGCCAATATGTGTATGGTGATAATAAAAACGAAGGAATGGGAGGTTTACGTTGTCGTAAACAAAAAGTTTGAGTTGTTCTTCTGTTCCGTGAGCGAAGAAGATGTTAGGTAAACGTGACTCAGTAACAACTTTGCGCTTACCATTTATAAGTTTAACCGTATCGATGGTAGGATAGAAAGCCGTAATGCCTTTGGCAGTCATATAGTCATATGCCTTTTTCTCTCTGCCATAAGTGGTACGTAAGGCATACCAATGAGGAACATCTTCATCTTTTTGCGCTTTAGGCTTTACTGCTATATGTGCATTTCTGGTGGACACCCCTGTTTGTGAACTCTCCGCAGATACAGTGCTTTGAGCTTTGGGGAGGGTGTTGGAGGTAAGTCCAACACAGGGAGGAGTTTCACCACCTCCTACGGTGTGTACATCTTTTAATGCACGTTCATCGACTTTCATATCGGTGTTAACTTATTCTAAGCAGAACCCAGTTAATAAATTGACAAAAAAAGCGTGGAATCGTCCTGTTGTCCATTCCACAGTCTGAGGCTCTAGCAATTGCCTTTCATAGTTGAACAGACAACGTCAGAGCCCACGCCGATATGAAAATCATGTCCGTGTAAAGAGACCTGTATAATACATTTGATTGCGCCCGAAAGGGTACAATCTATGCTTACAAGGTCTCCACGGGATTGAAATAATCACACCCGGGACATCTACCGTTGACCACGTTCAAGACTATGAATACTGTGAACTTGCTAGATTTACAGACTGTCTTAAACACAGCGTCGATAAACGCCTTCCATTATGTCTGGATTGTCTTCCCACCCAAAGCCCGCTTTCGTATAGATATGTCATGGTTGACTTCACTACACTCAGCACGGCGTAGGCTGTCGACTCGGTTATCATGAAAGAACTCGTCTTACAGCGATAACTGCGGTCTGGCTATACAATCCGACCGCAAAAGTACGAAAATATATTGAGAAAAGATAAGAAATAGCAGGAAATATCAATACAGGCATGCAAATTTAAGACTATTTAAGCCAATTCGCTTGAATATCTCGATTATTTTGTGTAAGAAAGCGCACCGTAATAGATGACAAACATTCTAAAATATGCAAACTGCGCTACAAATAGAAAGCAAAAAGCGCACAGAGTGATACAACCATTTGGTATTTCTTCTCTGTACGCTATTATATAATTAAGGGGTAATGCTTAACTGATACCTCTCGGCATCGTTCCGTTCATCACAATAATCATCGGATACTCGTGTTTTACTTGCTCTGCTTGGCAATCCTTGCGGTTCACTACCTTACTGATAAACCATTGTCTGAACAACAAGGCTTGGTATGTATCCATTTGAAGTGTTATGGCGATAATCACTTCCATATCATAGACATTCGCAGAATATCCATTTTCAAGTTTGACGTATTGCGAATGCTGGAAGTCTTTCAGCACACTTTGTTTCCAAGTGCGCTTGATGGTATTCTTTACTGCTGTCCCTGTTACATTCAACAGTTCGGCAATCTCCCAAACAGTCATCCACACCTTACCATGATGTGGGGCGTAGATGACCATATCTTCTTGTATTGTTATCACTTGTCGTTTCATACTCTGCCATTTATAGTGTTAGTATTATCGTTGCAAACATTTCCAAACGTGAATTCCTCAATGTTATTAATCTGCTGAGACAACTTTTCCACGTCTTTGCTCAATTTTTCCTTGGTAATCTTGGCATACACCTGGGTTGTCTTTATGTCCTTGTGACCAAGCATTGAACTTACTGTTTCTATTGGTACACCATTGGAGAGGCAAACCGAGGTTGCGAACGAGTGCCTTGAGACATGCCAGGAAAGTGGCTTGGTGATACCGCATTTCTTTCCCAATCTTTTGAGCGAACGCAGACAACTTCTATAAGGTGGTACAGGAAATACTCTGCCATCCTTGCACAATCCACGATATTTCTCCATTATCTGCTTGGGATAGCCAAGCAACTTGATGTCGGCTTCCGTTCCTGTCTTCTGTCGGTGGATAACAATCCACTCGCCATCGTCAAAAAATGTCTTGATGTTCTCTTCCTTCAAGTTGTACAGATCAATGAAAGCGAGACCTGTAAAACAACAGAACAGGAACAAGTCACGCACCAACCCCATATGTTTTCTGGTGATAGGCGTTTCCATCAACAGGTGAATTTCTTCTTTTGTCAGAATCTCCCTTGTTGTTTCCTCGTTCTTGTACTCGTATCGTCTGAAAGGGTCTTTGACGAGCCACTCGTTATCAATCGCCCGAAAAGTCATGGCACGGAGATTACGGACAAACACCATTGCGGAATTTATCTTCAGTTGCTTGTCTATTCTAAGGAATGTCTCATAGTTCGTAATAAACGGCAGGGACAATTCTTTCAAGGCAATGTCCTTTACACGATAATGCGACTGCAAAAACTCGCCCACGTAAGCACAACCGATTCTATATTTTGTGAATGTGCTCAAAGATTTCATGCCTGCCTTGTATTGTTTTTCCATTTCATCCCTGCTTTGCTCATAGACTTTCATCAAGGTATGGCAGCGATAATCCAAGCCAAGAAAGGCGTTCTTAACCTTGTCGGCAGTGACGAAGTTGTCCCTGTCCATAATCTCCTGATAGTGCTTGCTGATGCTCACACGCATCTTGTCCAATTTGCGGTTCACTTCCAAAGCCTGCATACTCTTACCTATCATGCGTCCGCCCTTGGTGTCCCACAAATCTGGATTGGCAGTTGTCTTGCAACTGAACTGCGCCTGTGTTCCGTCCACTGTGATACGTCCCATAACTGGAACAGTACCATCTTTCTTTACTACCTGTCTTTTGAGGTAGAAGATAATTGAAAATGTACTCTTCATAACGTCATTCTTTTTTGCGTTCAAAATTAATACATGAAGAGTCTTTTCTTGCTACGCATTTCACGGCAGAACACGGCAAATTTGGTTCGTAACCAAAAATCTTACGTTGCTCATTAGTAACTCACTATAAATCAGAGTGTTCAAATTCAATTCGTAACCTTCCTCATTCTTCCGAACCTCAATATTCCTCATTTGGGGTATAGGTTACGGATAGGTAACGTTCCTCTGTCTCATCTTGTCGTATTCCCGTCTTCGTCTGTCCTCGTCACTTTTAACCAAAATGAGGAAAGTAACTGATAACCAGTAAACTTTCCTCATTCTTCTCTCAAACACTTTTTATATGTACTTTCTCCGTTTGAAACAAACAGTTTCATGGCATGACATAAAATGTTTCATAGCATGAAACCGTAACATTTTGTAGTTTAAAGATTTTAGTTGACCACTTTTAGTTTTATTTGTAAGACGAGTTGACTCGGTTAAAACTTATTTATAATTCACGTTGACTTTCCTGATACCATCCATCGCTTTTCAAGCGATGATATGCAGTATTTGATAGAGTGTAGTGAGAAAATCGTGAGGGATAACCCCAAATCGTGATGGATAGCGTGATGGATTTTTCCGTTTTTGAAGTATCTATCACGCCATTCAAGTGTCTGTATGTCAATATATCAAGATGTGTAAGAGATGCAAATCGTGATGGATGATAGATAATTACATAAAATTTGTTCATATGAAGGCTGCATCGGGTTACAAATATGGCTGCATCGGGTTACAAATATGGCTGCGTCGGGTTACGAATATGACTGCATCGGGTTACGAATATGGCTGCATCGGGTTACGAATATGACAGCGTAGGCTAACGGAGACGTATCTGTAAGCTTATCGAGACGTCTGCATCAGCTAACTGAGACGTCTGAACTCGCTGACAGAACCACTTGAATTGCTAGACTGAACCACTTGAGCTAGCTGACTGAACCACTTGAGTATTCTTCTTCATGTGCTTGCGTGCAACCATAGAAACTTTTTCTGTAACTTTTGGTTCAAGTACGAGCTGAAGGTCCACAAGAGGGTGTGTGGAGCTTACTTGCGAAAGTTCAGTTAAACAGGATTAATCAAGATGGCATCTCGACGCTTCAGCCATTAAAACAACGAGGGCTACAAACGGCATTGTTACCATTTGCAGCCCTTACTTATGTTAAAACCAGAAGCGTAAAATTACAATCCCTGACCTGGGCGGTTCGGATCATTTGAGCCATAACCCGGTCCCCAGAACTCGTCATCATCCTTTGGCTTTTCTCCTCCACTCGCCTGCAAGATGCTGCAGGAATGCTCCATCTCGATTACCTGAATCGATGGTGCAAAATACTCTTTTTTCTTCATAATTCCTTTGTCGTTTAATTATTTAACAATAAATTTCTTTCCATTCTTAATATAGATGCCCTTACGAGGGGTGCCCTTTACGCGCTGACCCTCTAAGGTATAGATGGCTGCTGACTTTACGGACGAACCCGTCTGCATGCCATCCGCCATATTGATGATGCGGATGCCGGTGGTAGAACTGTCGTCTGGCATGCCGATGCTGAACATCATGGCACGGGAAGGAGCCGACTGTGATGTCTCAATGTTCAGATATACACGATAAGGTGACAAAACGTTTTCGTAAATACCGAATGTACCATCTTCACGCAAACTGTAGCTTCCTGTTCCCAGAGTTGTAGCTGTATAGACACCGCCTATTATGGCACTTGCCAAGTCATGACAGATAGGCATCATGCCCGACTTGCCATCCCAGTCTCTCAGAGTCAGCGACTTGATTGCTGGAGCTGCAATGAAGTTGGCGTTATACTCTACATTCTGTACCGTTGCAACCAATTTCTGAGCTGCGTTCTCTGCAGCAAGCTTAACAATCATCGGTGTGCCAGCCTGGATGTCTGACTGCTCATCGAGCATAAGAACGAATTTCAATACACTTGCATCAGCTGTAGGCATGTGAATCATCACATCTCCTACAGGATAGCACTTCTCTGCACCTGCAACATCAGCTGCATGGATATCGAAAGGAAGGCAGAGTGTTACATAACCCTTCTGTCCCTCAGTGAGCTGACGGCTATACTGAAGGTTCTTCACCGTGAACTGAGCCTGGGTATTGATAACCGCAGAAGCATCGGTAAGGGTCAGGTCCTCGACATAGAACTTGCCATCTTCTGCCTTTGTAGCCTTCAGTGTTCCATCTGCATCTGCTGCATACTTATGCTCAGGGCAGTTCTCATTAAGGCAACCCATGTGATAGATGAGCTTGTCGGAATCAAACTCAGGACTGGTTAAAGTGGCAGATGCTACGTGAACCAATTCATTCTCAGAAGTACTGTTGCTATATGATGCAGCCGTTCCATCGCAGCAAGTGAACGATCCATGATATACAGTATTGCCCTCTGCAGCAACAAGCACAGGATAAGCATCAGCACCCAAGAGTTTCTGATACCAAACCAGTTCACCTTCTGATTTGCTTCCGTTGAGCAGGTAAGCCACTTCACCGCTCTTCAGCTGCTCAGCGGTGAATGCCTTGACCACGTCAGCTTCATTCACGCCTTCAGGATAGGTCAATGAGCCATCTCCGATAGCCTTGACAACATTACCTGTCTGCTCAGTTTTATTGAAGGTCAGTTTAGCACTGCTGTTGTATGCCAAGATGCCAGAAGCGGTGCTGGAGGAATTGCCAATGTTTCCAACAAGGAGACCGGCACGATCTGCAGAAGTAGCAGTAACATTACCAGTGCCAAGCACATTGTTCAGATTACATATATAACCATCTCCTATCAGGTTTCCGACAATATCAGCTCCAGTTATATCGCCATAGTTGGCACAATTCTGAATGGTTCCTGAGCCAAAATTTCCAGCAATGCCGCCAACTCTGTTTCCCGTACCTGTTACGACACCATAATTGGCGCATGAAATAATGGATTTGCCGGATTCCCTATAGTCACCTACAATACCTCCTACAAAATTTGTACCATTCACCATTGCATGGTTTTCGCAGTTGCCGATGTCGCCACTTGCCATTCCTGCTATTCCGCCAACGCCATTTTTTCCTTCTACCGAACAGTTAGCCAAGGTCTTGATATTTTCAATAATACAAAGCTCTCCGAATCCTGCCAAAATTCCAGTATAATAATCAACAGTACTCTTTACCTTCGCATTGTCGAAAGTGATGTTCTTGATGCTGCCCTTTTCTGCATAGCCGAAGAAACCGACAGAACCAGAGGCGGCATTGATGATGTAGAGATTACTGATGGTCTTCCCGTTGCCATCGAATGTACCTTGATACTTATTACGAGCGAAGTTGCCGATAGGAGTCCAGCTGAGCTCTGCTACCTGCTTTTCGGCATCAGCCTTATGGCATACAGTGCTCATATCAATTTCTTTCACATCATCGGCAATCTTTGCGCAGGCTTTCATGTTACCTTCATTCACGAAGTCACGGAACCACGCCAGATGATCTGCCGTCTTCAGCACAAATGGTTCCGCCTCAGTTCCTTTACCAGTCATTCCTGTTGGCAATTCACCATCAAGACCATTCATTTTTACATTGAGTTTGACTTCGCCTTCAATGGCATTGCCATCATATTCTCTTGCACCGATATAATAAGTGGTGCCTTTCGTTACAGTATAGATGATTTTGAAGTCAGACCAATTGCCAGAATCATTGTAAGTCAAGCAAGATGCAGCCGTACGGCTCTCCCACAGGGTACCATAGGTATCTTTATCGTTGCTGTTTGCCGTCACCTCCAATGTGCCATCTTCTGGAGCTGAATATTTATAAAGATTGTAACCGCTGATTTCTCCCCGCTCGCCCTGCACCTTTCCGATTGTTATGGAATTGTTGCCCAATGTCAAGAAAGGAATTTCCTGCTGACACTTCGTGCATTTGTCGCTCTCATCATATTCGTGTCCTGTAGCTGATACTGCAAGACTGCTCACCACTTGTGTCAACTGCTCATCCGAGAAAGATGCATGGCAAAGATTACATTCCCAATATTCGATGTTGCCATCTGTGGTGCAGGTAGCATCCACGGATTCGTGATGTGTGGGACTATCGCCATGCTTAAACGTAAATGAGCCCTCTTGTGCAGGCTTTGTATTGGTAAATGTACCTGTACCTACCACCTCGCCTAAACAATTCATAGTCACATTACCAACTAAGTAAACCTCATCAGCAGAGCCAAGTAAAGGATAATCGACTGTGCCCAGTTTTTGTCCCCATCTTGCACTTCCTGATACGTTTTTCTGGAGCTGATTGGCAACCAATCCACTCTTCAACTGTTCTGCAGAAAATGCCTTTATCTTTTCAGCAGATGTCAATGAGCCTCTTCCTATAGCCTTGACGGCATCGCCTGTCTGCTCAGTTCCATTGATGGTAAGCTTCGCGCTGCTGTTGTATGCCAAGATGCCAGAAGCGGTGCTGGAGGAATTATCTATGTTTCCAACAAGGAGACCGGCAGGATTTCTAGAAGTAGCAGTAACATTACCAGTGCCAAGCACATTGTTCAGATTGCATTCATCAGCACATCCTATCAAGTTTCCGACATAGAAAATTCCCGTTATATCACCATAGTTGGCACAATTCTGAATGGTTCCTGAGTTAAAATCTCCAGCAATGCCACCAACTCTCTCTCCCGAGCCTGTTACGTCACCATAATTGGCGCATGAAGTGATGGATTTGTCGGAAAACACATAGTTACCTACAATACCTCCTACAAAATTTGCACCATTCACCATTGCATGGTTTTCGCAGTTGTCGATGTCGCCATTTGCTCTTCCTGCTATTCCGCCAACGTAGTTTTTTCCTTCTACCGAACAGTTAGGCAAGGTCTTGATATTTTCAATAATACAAGAACCTACGTGTCCTACCAATATTCCAGTGTTAGTAGCAGTACTCTTCACCTTCGCATTGTCGAAAGTGATGTTCTTGATACAGCCAGCATCAGCATAGCCGAAGAAACCGGCAAAATTAGAGGTGGCATTGATGTAGAGATTTCTGATGATTTTCCCGTTGCCATCAAATGTACCTTGATACTTATTACCAGAGTTACCAATAGGAGTCCAGCTGAGTTCATCAGTATTCTTGGCGGCATCCTTCGCATGGCAGAACTCAGACAAGTCGATATCAGCAATCAGCTTTGCAGATGCTGATGAGTGAGTAGTTCCTGCTGCTTCGCCTTCGTCCCCAATAGTTCCGTTCACATAGTCGCGGAACCACGCCAGTTCGGCAGCTGTGGATATCTGATAAGGATTGTCTACTCCATCACCAATGGAAGGCTTGGAAGGCGTTTGTGCCCATGCCCCCTCATAAGGCATGAGAATAGCCATCACGAGCAGCAGCATCGTGACGAGCCAATTCGATTTGTGTAATTGTTTCTTTTTCATACACGTTTTGTTATAAATGATTAATGTTAATATTTTGTCTTATATATCTGCTTGCCAGTTTATCGCAAAGATCAGGAGCTTTCCTCTATGATGGGATAGGCTTCGCTATCATGTCCATTGGATCATCAGAGCGAAGATCATTCCTGGAAACATAAGAGGCTTGCCTGCATGATGAACAGGTATGCCGAACAGCAATCCGGCATGGCTCCAATCTAGCAATCATGCTGCAAATATACAAAAATAATTTGGAAAAAGGTGTCGCATTCCCCTGCCTAGGTGTCGCATTCCTATCATTTAGGTGTCGCATTGGTGGGGGAATGCGACACCTGAAAGGGGCTATTCCCGATAAAAATGTCTCTTTCCTCTTGTATTTTTCAAAAATTAACAATTTCTGCTTTCAATCATCCAAAGCTGCATTTGTAGCCGGATAGTCACTCTTTTCCGTCTCTCAGAGCCTCCCGAAAGTCCATTTTGCGTAATGCCAACAATAAGAAAAAAGGGGCAGCATGTTCGTTATGCTGTCCCTATATGTAACATTTATTAGCCTGTTTTGATTTAATCTTCCGCATTCTTTCGAAAGATAGAATTGTAAAGATTATGTATCTTTTTTGGGTGTTTATATACGCCTCCAAGAATACAGTTTTTATCCGAAAGTCGGGGCAAACAATGGCTGGCTGCAAGTCCGTTAGGCGTTATGGAGATACGACACTACACCATTTGTTTATACGAACAGGTCGTCCATTGTAATTTGTACTTGAGCCAAGGCTGCATACTGTGTAAGGCGCACGCCAAAAGTAGTAATCATCGTTGGGATAATGCCACTTTTTATCCCTGTTTCTGCCACGAAATCAGCCATACGATTACGAATGCGCATATCCTCCTCCTTAGTGATCGTGTAAGGCATCTGCGAATACTTGATTTCACATAGATTCACGAGATTATCGGCACGTTCTATCAGTAAGTCGATTTGCGCAGCTGGCTTTGAAACCTTACTTCGCCAAGAATAATACTCGGTATGGATTTGGTCTATCCCCAAGAAATGCTTGATTTGAGGAATATGCAACATGCAAACTCGCTCAAAAGCCAAGCCATACCAAGTATTTTGACGAGGTTTGCCCATCAAGTGAGTCCAATATCCCGTGTCCGTCGTACCAGGATGGCAAAACGTCATATAAAATAATGTATAGAGGTCGGTGAGCTGAAAGATTTGATCTTTCTGCTTTATCTTCTTATCCCTGGTATTATACCCTCTTACGAAATCGCAATTTATCAATTCACTAAGAACCTTTGTCAAAGTTCCACCCGATTTCAGCTTCAATTTCTCCATGATTTCCTTTCGGGTCATACCTTGTCTGCATGAGGCAAGTGCCTCTATGACACGCATATAGGCCTCAGAATTTCTAAACAAGGACGAATATAGTCTTCCATATTCTCGCTTCAGTTCAGCGTGGGATGAGAAAAACAATCTGTCGACATTCCCTTCCACACCTTGCTTTTTATCCAACAAACTGAGATAATAAGGCACTCCACCAAGGATGCTATATATCTGAAGGATAGAAATGCGAGTCCATGAGAATCCATAAGCTTGCAGCATCAGTTCCGTCTCACAAAGAGTAAAAGGAGCAAGATACATCTCGTGCGTTATCCTATTATGAAGCCCACCATGACTATCTATCAGATTGGCTATCATCCACGACGTGGCACTGCCACAAACGATAAGCATGATTTCACTTTGGTAAGCTGCCCATCCGTTCCAAAAGTGCTCAAAAGCCTGTTGGAAACCAGATTTCGGCGTATCCAAGCATGGTAGTTCATCGATAAAAACAACGAGTCGTTCTCCTTTCATTTTTGCCTTTAACAACTGTTTCAATGCCTCAAAAGCCTCTGTCCAATTCGTAGGAATAGGCTGTTTGGAATCTCCATATTCCCTCAGCGCAAACCCGAAATTAGAGAGTTGCGCCTCAGCTGGTGCCTCTATAGACCCAGACATATCAAAGGCAAACTTATCACGGAAGAGATTTCTCACAAGATAAGTCTTGCCGATACGACGCCTGCCATATACAGCCACAAACTCAGCTTTGCCAGAATGATAATATTCTGTCAACAGCTCGATTTCTTTCTTTCGTCCGATAATTTGCTCCATACCTTTTAAATCTAACTTTAATGATGGTGCAAATATAAGATAATTATTCAAAAAAAACAAGGATTCTTTAGCCAAATCGATGAATTTTAACTCGATTTGGCTAAAGAATAGGTTATACTATAGCCAAATCGAGCAATTTTCCTTCGATTTGGCTATAGAACACCTTGTAGATTGCTATTATCCCCCTGGGCTAAGAGCTTTTGAGCTTTCAGCCCGTGCCGTACAGTTCTTTAAGACTTACACAGGCAAGATTTTGAGAATCTGGGGGAATTTTAGGCAAAAAGATTTTGAGGAAAAGAATATTTTATGTATATTTGCCCCCAATTGTAACATCAACAAGTAAAGATTTTGAATAATTCATTATGAAACAAAGGAATACAGACATAGACTGGATAAGAGCCATACTCATTATTCTCATGATATTGATTCATATCGTGAGCTTCGGCAACGCATACCCCCAGCTCAAGGCAGGCATACTCTCGTTCATGATGCCTACCTTCCTCATCATCACTGGCTATCTCGTGAATATTGAGAAAAGCCCAAAGGAGATGGGAAGATACCTGATGTGTCTCGCCTTGCCTTACGTCATCATGGTAACCGGTTTCTCTGTCCTCTCCTATTTCATGCCGGTGAGAGATGGCATCACGGAACTGTCACTCTCTCAGATTTGTGAGAAGATATTCGTTACTTCCATCGGTCCCTATTGGTTCATTCAGACCATGATTATCTGCGGCATTCTCTATTACGTCAGTTTCAAGGGAGCAACCTGGGGAACCCTCAGACAGGGAAAAACGACAATGAGCACCACCACAAGCCTCTTTATCTTCGCCACCCTACTCCTGCTCCTGTCCAAGACACCCGCTCTTTCGCCCAGTGCCACCACCTATTATTTCATCGGAGTGGTGCTCAGACAATGCCATATCGGCTTTGACAGAATTTTCCGTCCTTCACCGGTTGCCCTGCTGCTCTGGATCAACTTGCTGGGCTTGGAAGAATGGTACGACTGGGGCACGCTCGCCATCGTCTTCTCCTGCTGGTGCTGCATTTCATCCCTGATGTGGATACACAGCCTCATCAAACGCCTACAGGATAATGCCAGCGTTCGAAAGACAGAAGATACCTTATTATATATAGGCCGCAACACGTTGCCCATCTACCTCTTCCACCCCATCTTTACGATGGCAGCCAAGTTTTATCATCCCCTCTTTAGTTGGGACAGGAGCGAAATCTGTTTCGCCCTCGTTACCATTTTCATCGCCATTGCCGGAAGCATCGGCATCGCCAAGATGATGGAGAAGACCCATCTGGCTTATCTCTTCGGAAAAGGAAAGATGCTGAGATAAATAATACCACGATATATTTGGTAATTTGGAGATTTTGAAGTACTTTTGCAACATGAATATCAAGAACAAGATAAATAATATGGATGATGCCAAGCGAGAGAAGCTGGGCGAAGTCATCAGATTCGGAATCGTAGGCGGACTGGCTACGGTACTGCAATATGTCATCTACCTGGCTATGATGCCGGCACTGACCCATTTCATCCCCAACATGGGCGACCACAGTCTGGCTACCACCGCCAACACCATCGCCTACATCGTGAGTTTCATCTTCAATTTCATCGCCAGCACCCGCTATACCTTCAAGGTAAAGGCGAATGCCAAGCGCGGAGCAGGATTCACCCTCTCCCACATCGTCAATTACTCGATGCAGACCCTCTGCCTCAACCTCTTCGTAGGCTTGGGTCTAGCCAAACAGCTGGCTATGATACCCACCCTCTGCATCTGCATCCCGGTAAACTTCCTCCTGGTAAGGTTCTTCCTGAAGAAATAAGGGGATTCCCAAAACACGATAAAAGAAAGATATGAAAAAGATATTCGATATTTTTAAAATCAAGAAAGAGGAAAGAGTTTCAGCACTCGTCGCACTCATCATAGCATGTGCCCTCAATGCCCTGACTGTCATCAAATACCACAGCCAGTTCTCGCAGATTACAGATAATTATCACAAACTCTTTGTCAAGACCTTCCATGTGGCAGGTTTCGACCCGCTTACCTATAGCATTGTATCTCACTGGGACACAGAATATAACGTATACCGCCACCCGCTGCTGGCGTTCTTCATGTATATCCCGAATCAGATAAATCAAGGATTGATGATGCTTACCGGCATCAACTGCGTTCAGTTTGTCGTGGGAGCTATCCTGGTGTTCTGCGCCTTCTATTCCTTCATTTTCCTTTATCGTATATTCAGAGAAGTGATTGGTACAAAGCGCTTTGATGCCAATCTGCTCTCTGCCTTCTATTTCTCTTTCGCCTATGTGATGGTTTCAGCGATGGTACCCGACCATTTCATCATGTCGATGATCATACTCCTCTGCACCCTGTATATCACAGGCGTATGCATGAAGAAAGGCAGACAGCTTACCATCTGGCAGACTATCCTGCTCTTTGTATTTACAGCGGGCGTATCGCTCAACAATGGTCTGAAGACCTATCTTGCCGCCCTCTTCACCAATGGCAGAAAGTTCTTCAGCATCAAATACTTCCTGATAGGAGTCATCCTTCCAGCAGCCCTCATGTGGGGCTTTGCAAGATGGGAATACCGCACCTTTGTATGGCCTAAGGAGATGGCAAGACACGAGGCTAAGATGAAGAAAAACAAGGAAGCCACAGCCAAGATTTACCAGCAATACCGCGACAGCACTGGCGTGAAAGACTCGGCAAAGGTAGAAACTGCCGTCAGGAAAATCATCAAGGATAAAGCGCATGCCAAATATGTTCGTGACCATAAACAGATATGGAACAAGAACACGGGCAAGCCTATCGCCAAGGGCGAATTCATGAACTGGACCGACAAGACGACCTCCCGCTCGCAAACTCTGGTCGAGAATTTCTTCGGTGAAAGCATCATGCTGCACCAGCAGAACCTTCTGGGCGATGTATTGCGCAACCGTCCGGTTATCGTGAAATACCAGTCTGCGGTCAATTATGTGGTAGAGGCATGCATCGTTGTGCTTTTCTTACTTGGCATCCTTGCCGGAAGAAAATCAAAGTTTCTCTGGCTCACCCTGACATTCTTCCTGATGGATGCTGCCCTCCATATCGGTTTGGGCTTCGGTATCAACGAGGTATATATCATGACTGCCCACTATATGTATGCCCTTCCTATCGCCATCGCCTTCCTGGCGCTCAAGGCAAAAGGAAAGAGCCTGAAATGGGGCTTCAGAGGATTGATGCTCGCCATCACCCTCTATCTGTGGATAAGCAACGGATATCTGCTGGTAGGCTACATGCTAGGATAAATATTAGCAAGAAGCCTTGATCCAACGGATGATATCCTCATGCTCCATATCAAACTTACGGGCAAAGAGGCGGTTGCTTTGTTCCAGCTCCTCTTTGTCTGCCAAAGTCCAGACGTATGGATTGCCCCGTTTCCAGTCGATAAGTCGCATGCAGCCCTCATATTCATCTTTTTCTGAATACAAGGCGGCCCGGAAATCGGGATGATTCCATACCAGGGTCTGCAGGAAGAACTCATCAGGGCAGAAGGTATAATTGAATCTTTTCAATACAAACGGCTTCTGGCTCACCACATACTCCACGCATGCCTGCGTGATGCTCACCCAGTTGGCACCCTTGGCAAAATCCATCTTCTGGCGATGCAGGAACGGCATGAGCAGCATCGAAAGATATTTATTCAGTCGCCTGGTAATGGCATTCAAAGCCCCATACTTCGAGCGGGTAAGACTGGTAAATAGCCAATAACGCATCATCTTCCGGCGGCAATCCCATTCAAATTCCTCACCATGATTGATGCCCACAAACTCCTTACCCTGATGCTCCTCAAAGAACTGATGGATGTAATCCTGCGATTTGATAGGTAAATCCTGACCACTCAGCAGATGGTAGTAGGCATAAGGTCCATGCTTCAAAGCCTCCTCGAAAAGCACATACTCCGCCTTAATCTGGCTCAGATTTCCCCAACGCACATCCACCCTCTGTTCCAACACAAAGAGGCGTGCCTTGGAAAGAACCAGCGGTTCGGCACCATCCAGCATATCCGACTTCCGGTCGATATGCAGAAATATATCATTGCGCTCATCATCGAGCATCGACAGCAATACCCTCAGAAGCGGTAAACTGCCATGAGCCATTATCAAAAAAGCATGTTTCATTGTCATTATTTATCTTTATTATCCAACTGTCCGTCCTGATGACTTTTTCATCATCATTGCGACAAAGATACACCAAATAAAAGAGAATACAAAATAAAACTCCGTTTTTATCAGAAAAAAGACACAAAATAGAGCCTTTCTTTTTGAATATTCAGAAAAAACAATTACTTTTGCAGCGCTAAGAAGGAGATGCGGCATGCATCAGCCCAGCAAAAAAATAATCAGAGAATGAACAATATATTTAGAATTAAAAAAGAAGAAAGGCTCTTTGCCTTGATTACACTCATCGTTATCATCGCCTTCAATGTGCTGATGATAACCTATCATTTTGATGATTTCGGCAAACCGAAAGCAGGATTCTGGACGCTCTTCACCAAGAACTTTCAGATTTCAGGTTTCGACCCCTACACCTACCTTACTCTCTCGAAGTGGAAGGTGTATTACACGGAGTATCGCCATCCCATGCTCCCTTTCTTCCTCTATCCTTTCTCGCTACTGAACGGCTGGCTGATAGAACTCACCTCCCGCAACTGGGCAACTTCCATCGTGGCGGTGATGATGACATTCTTCTCCACCTACTCCACCCTCTTCTTCAGAAGAATCTTCAGAGAGGTGATGCAGCTGAAGGCTATAGACAGCAATGTGCTCACAGCGATGCTTTTTTCCTTTGCCTACGTGCTGCTCGTCACCTTTGTGGATGACCATTTCGGCATGTCGCTTTTCTTCCTGTCAATGACACTTTATCTGGCAGGCAAACAGCAGCAGGAACACCGCAGCATGCCTTGGTGGCAAACAGCCCTGCTCTTTTTCTTCACGGCAGGCATCACGCTGAGCAATGGCGCCAAGACCTTCCTTGCCGCCCTCTTTACCAATGGCAAAAAACTCTTCCGCCCGAAATATCTGGCATTGGGCATCATCTTGCCTACCCTCCTGATAGGTGCAGCAGGCATCTACCAGAATAAGGCATTCATTATTCCTAATCGCCTGGAAGGAGAACGGCTCGTGGCTCAGAAAGCTGCTAAAGACAGTACTTTCAGGGCAAAAATGGACCAGAAACAGAAGCACGATAAGGCTATCGCTGGCAAAAATATCCAGAAACGAGGCATGCTTTCATGGGCAGATATGTCTATCTCCCGTTCAGAATCATTGGTAGAAAACGTTTTTGGCGAATCGCTTATCCTGCACAGGGAGCATCTGCTGGAAGATATCCATAGCCACCGCCCGATATTCGTGAAATACCAGACACCCGTTCCTTATATCATAGAGGGTATCATCGTGATTCTGCTGTGTATGGGCTTTTGGATGGGAAGAAGATCGGCTTTTCTCTGGCTCACTGCCTCATGGGTGGCATGCGATGCCTTCATTCATCTGATAATGGGATTCGGACTGAACGAGGTTTATATCATGGCTGCCCATTGGGCGTTCATCATTCCGATCTGTATCGGATATATCATCAGAAACTGTAAGGAGAAATATCTGCCTTATCTTCGTGGAGGACTCGCCATCATCACCATCTTCCTGTTCTTCTATAACAGCACGCTGATATTCCAGTATCTGACAAGATAAAAACGATTATCCGGCAAGGTAATAGGTAATAACAAGTATCTTAGATTAAAACCATCATGCTGAAAATAAGTATCTTAACCCCTATCTATGGAGTAGAAAAATATATCGAACAGTGCGCCCGTTCACTGTTCGAGCAGTCGTATGCGTCTATCGAATACATCTTTGTAGATGACTGTACCCCCGATAAAAGTATCGGTATCCTACAATCGCTCCTGAAAGAATATCCTGAAAGAGCACAACAGGTACGCATCATCCACCACGACAGAAACCGGGGCGTGGGCGCCGCAAGACAGACGGCACTGATGGCGGCTACAGGCGATTATCTTTTATTTGCCGATAGCGACGATATGCTGCCGGAAGATGCAGTTGAGAAGCTGGCAGGAAAAGCAGATAGTAGCCATGCCGACCTGATTGATGGCGGCTACCGGGAATGGTGCGATGAAATGGCAGGCAGACTCCAGAAACCTTTTGATGTTTCTGATGAGAAGCTGCTCAAACTGCTTGTCTGCCAGAACATCATCACCAACCGGCTGTGGGGCAGAATCTATAAGCGTTCGCTCATCATGGAGCACAGGATATTCTTTGAAGAGGGCATCAACTATGCGGAAGATCTTTTTTGGAATGCCCAGTTCATGTTCTACGGCAAAAAGGTGAACATTGATGATGCAGTATATTACTACCGCACCGACAACGAGAATTCCTACAATCACAACATCTCTGAAAAGAATCTCCTGTCATACTTCAAATCAACCCGCCGACTCATCGATTTTTTCGAGCAGAACGATACGGAACATCAGTACCTCAGGGCCACAGAGATAGGCATCGTCAATGCCTACCGCTGGGCAGCAAACGCTCATGTAGCCTTCGAAAAGGTGGATCAGGCACTCGACTACAAGCCTAAGAGCTGCCTCATCAGCCTCATCATCAGCCTCATCAAAAAGGGAGTACCTGTCAAGAGGGTGAATCTTATCTACCTCGCTTACAGAAGGCTATACACTCTTCTAATATCTGCACCTTCAGCAGTTTCATGATACAGAAGTAGATGGTGGCTGAAACCAGCAGACGAACCAGCAGCAGGAGATAGATGTTCTGCAGGCTGCGGGTCATAAAATAGGTAACTACCATCGTGGCTGCCGCACAGAGCATGAATGGCAGTATATCCTTTGCCACATCCAGGAACCGCAATCCGGCAACACGCTTCATCATCCACTGCCAGACCAGAAGCCAGGCGATGATAAACACGGTATAGGCTATCACCATGGTCTGGATGCCATATTGATGACAGAACAATACCAAGGCAAGCAAACCCACTACCTGACCGATGTTGCACCACATATACACATCAGAACGTCCCTTGCTGATGGCCAGATTCTGATAAAGCGTGTAAATAGGCATAAAGGCACCGCTCACGCAGAGAATCTGCAACAGCGGCACACTGGCTATCCATTTCTCATGAATCGTAATCAGAATGAATTCACGTGATACCAAAGTCAAGCCGAACATCAAAGGGAAAGAAAGGAATGCCGTGAAACGGAGCATTTTTCTGAACACCAGCAACTCGCGGTTCTTATCGTCCTGGATAGAAGCCAAGACGGGCTGAGCTATCTGTCCCACCGTATTGGCAACAAACGAATTAGCCTTGGTGTCCCAGTTGTATGCCTGACTATAGTTACCCACATCATTAATCGGATAGAACCTGCCGAAGACAAAGGTCAACACATTGTTGCTCACCGTATTGATAATGTTGGTAACCAGAAGTTTCACGCTGAATCCGAACATCTTCCTCACCGGTCCGAAATCGATATGAAAGTTCGGGCGCCATCCCGTATAATAATATCTTCCTATATTCAGCACGAGGATAAAGATAACCTGCTGCCAGGCAAGACTCCAGTAAGCCATGCCGTTGAATGCCAGTACCAGTCCCACGACATTAGAACTGATCAGAGCCATGAAATTAACGATGGTAATCTCCTTGTTCATCATGTTCTTCATCATATATCCGTTTTGGGCGATGCCAAACGAAGAGATGAAGAAACTCAGGAACACGAAGCGCGACAGGGAGGTGAGACAAGGCTGATGGAAGAAATCTGCTATCAGCGGCGCACAGAAAAAGAGCACCACATACATGGTAAGACTCACCAGGACATTAAACCAGAACACCGAGTTATAATCGTTGTCGGTGGGTTTCCTGATATTCACCAGTGCCTGGGTAAACCCGCTACTCTGCAGATTGCCCGCTATCAGGGTGAATATGGTGAGGATGCCGATGATACCATAATCGGCTGGCGACAACAAGCGCGCCAAGAAGATGCCAAAGAGGATATTGAGTACCTGGGTAGAGCCACTGTTCATCGCTCCCCAGAACAATCCCTTGGCGGTTTTTTCCTTTAATGATTCTGCCATCGTTTCTATCTGATAAATATGGAATATTACTTGTTTTTACTTTTTAGAATGCAAAAGTAGCATAAATAGTTTGAAGTTCAAAACTTTTTGCTTACTTTTGCAGCCGTAAAACAGAAAAAAGTATGGATATTAAGAACATCAAGAAGGAATGGAACGCCACAATACTCGATATATTGAAGGCTTTCATCGAAATCTGCAACAAGTATCACCTCAGATATTACTGTTGTGCCGGCACCGCCATCGGAGCCGCCCGTCACCACGGAATGATTCCCTGGGACGATGACATCGACGTACTGATGCCACGCCCCGACTACGACCGTCTGCTCGAAATCGCCAAGCATGAAGACTTTGGCAAATACGAGGTAGTAACTCCGTACAACAACGAGTCATACCCTCTGTATTTCTCCAAACTCGTGAACCGCGAAACCACCCTTATCGAGGAGAAGGAGCGTCCCTGCATCATCGGTCTTTACGTAGATATCTTCCCTCTTGATGCCACCGACGATGACCTGGAAACGGCAAAGGCGCTGTATCGCAAATACTCTAAGACCATCAACCGTCTGAATGCCGTAACCACCCACAATACTTTCTTTGAGTACATCTCCCTGCTCCTGCACAAGGAAACCTGGGGCCGCTTTGCCATCAAGACGATCGCCTTCTTCTGCCGCAGCAAGATGCGCCACCGCCTCATCCAGCAGATGGACGAGATGAGTCACCGGTATGACTTCGATAAGGCAAAGAACGTACTGGTGAATACAGGTTCCTACCACTATAAGGAGATTTTCCCGAAGGAATGGCTCGGCAAGGGCAAGGAATTCCCGTTCGAGGATACCACCGTCTTGCTGCCGGAGCAGGCTGATACCTATCTGCGCCACTTCTTTGGCGACTATATGAAGTTTCCACCCGTAGAACAGAGAGTAGAGAAACACCTTCGCTACTATCTGAACATGGAAAAGCGGGAAACATGGGATGAGATTAAAAGAAAGCTTTAGCCTTCCCTCACTTCCTGCAAGGTATGTCCGAAACCTTCTTCTACATCAAAGAGCGGTTTCCAGCCTAAAGCCTTGAGTTTATCCGTACTGAAGGTTGCCTTGGTGATAGGCGTGGTATTGCCCTGCTGCGCATCCGCCTCAGGAATATCAAACACCACCTTTCTATCCGCTTTCCGGGCTATCAGCTCTGCCAGTTGGCGGATGGAGATATTCGATTCTGAATGAGCCACATTATAGGCATTTGCCCTCTCGCCATCCAGCAGGAGGCGCAAGATGGCATGGGCGGCATCTACCACATAAAGCCAGGAGCGGAAAGCCTCACCCTTACTCTTCAGGACGATATCCTCACCCTTCAGAACATTGCGGATAAACTGGGCATACACCCTATTGTCACTCTCCGTAAAGCCCGGACCGTAGGTATGACTCAGTCTGGCTATCACCACATCGGCATCATACTCTGCTCCGTATGCCATGCAGAGCGTTTCGGCAGCACGTTTGGAAGATGGATAGCAGGCACGCACCGATGCACAATCCACATAGCCGCTGCTCTTCTCGCTAAATTCAGAGCCATCGCCCTCGCCATAGATTTCACCCGAAGAGATATAAACCATGCGCTGCATGCGGTGACTCAATCCATATTCCAGCAGGTTGGATACGCCGTTGATGTTTGCCTTCATCACCTCTACAGGGTTCTGCTTAAAGAAGTTAGGACTCGCATTGCTGGCTGCATCGATGATGTAATCAGCGCCCTCAGCCAACTCATTATAGACTGGTTCCCCTATCATCCTGTCCATGCTCTTGATGACAGGCTGGGTAACGTCTATCTCTGCAAAGAAGAAAGATTCATCCTCCCAATAGGCAGCAAACTTCTGTCGGGCACGTTCCTTGTTTCTTCCGGCTGCTATCACCTTGTAGCACCGGGCAGGATTCTGCATCAGCACATCAACCACACAGCCTCCTACCAATCCTGTAGCACCAGCCACAAGAATGGTTTTGCCATGCAGACGCTCCAATTCCAAACCTTCCCGGAAAAGGTGCGCAATATCTTCCTTATATGGTGAATTTCCTATCATAACATGTTTATTTTAACCAAGCCTCAGGCTGAACCTTCATCAGTGCCTTCAGTATCTCCAGATCCTCAACGGTGGTTATCTTGATGTTCTTCTCTGAACCAGGCACGATATGCATCTGTCTGCCTCCCAGTTCTGCCATCAGGGTACAGGATGCCACCGAATTGGTGATGCCCTTCTCCTTAGCCTCTTCGTGGGCTGCTATCAGATTGCCCAAACGGAAGGTCTGGGGTGTCTGGGTACGGATCAGTTTGTCGCGCGGAATACTGGTGTTGGTCGTGAAACCATCTTCGCTCTCCAGGATAGCCTCTCTACATTTGATACCCGTAATGGCATAGCCATACTTCTGGCAGATGGCGATATTGGATGAGATGATGTCTTGCGACAAGAGTGGGCGCACGGCATCATGCACCAGCACCAGGTCGTCATCACCGCATCCCGCCTCTTTCAAGCCATAGATACCATTGTGAATCGACTCCTGACCATTGCCTCCGCCAGGGAATATCCATTTCAGCTTGGTAATGCAGAACTGGTTGGCATACGACTGCAGTACCGTTTCCCAACCTGCCAGACATACCACAGCAATACCCTGAATATCAGGATGCTTCTGAAAAGCCATCATCGTATGGATGATGATAGGACAGTTGTCTACATGCATAAACTGCTTTGGGATGTCCTGTCCCATTCTATTGCCAGAACCTCCGGCTATGATCAATGCATAGTTCATATTCTCTATCTTTAAATTGATTATTTCTGAATGATTCTCCCCGGATTCCCTACCACGGTAGCCCCGTCGGGAATATCCTGGAATACCACGGCACCGGCGCCTATCGTCACGTGGTTGCCGATATGGATGCCGCCGAAGACCGTGGCGCCAGTATAAATCTTCACGTCATTTCCTATGGTAGGTCTGCCACCCTTGCCGTTGCCCAGCGTCACCATCTGCAGACAGTAGAAGTCATCACCTATGCTTTCTGCGTTGAGATAGGTGGCATAGCTGTGCTCCAGATGCGCACCCTTCCCGATATGCGGGCACCAGATGGTCATCGTACGCTCGGGAGGCAACAGCCAGCTGATGAAAACCGAACGGTATTCGCCCATGCGGTAATAAAACAGATTGCGGAAACTCCTTTCACGGGTGCATGCCTTAATCAGGTTGAGCACCGTAGGCTTCCTGTCCTGCACCTTCAGCAGGTCGGCATCTATCTCCTTCTTATGGAGCAGATACAGAGCGATATGCGGCAACATGCGCACCGCCGAAGCTGACAATATGATGGTTTGTACTATCGGATTCATGACTCTAAATCTTATTTTTATCTTTGCAAAGAAAATGCAAACGAGCGCAAAGAAAGCTTGCTTTCAATTTGCCGAGTGCAGCTTTTCTTATGCAAAGATACAAAAAATAAAGCAACTAGCATGCTTTTATCCGAAAACAATTGTTCTTTTCACTAAAAATAAGATAATAGAACAGGGTTTGTAGAATTTTAGTCGGTTTTATTGCTAAATAATGTGAATTAAATAGCTTTCCATACAACTTTTCCGTACCTTTGCACAAAGTTATATATAACGATTTTTTAGAAGAGGATAAAACAGAACATTATGAAGAGGATATTGATTGTTGAAGACGATTTGGCATTCGGAACCATGATACAGACTTGGCTCAAAAAGAAAGGATTCGATGTGGAAAGGGTAACATCCGTAGGCGCTGCCATCAAAGCGATGGGAGCCGGCGATGCATTCCATCTGGTTCTTTCCGACCTGCGCCTGCCCGACCACGACGGACTGGTATTGCTCCAGCATATCAGAAAGTCCGATGCCCACCTGCCTTTTATCGTAATGACTAGCTATGCAGAGGTTCAGAATGCTGTATGTGCCATGAAATCGGGTGCTACCGATTACGTGGCTAAACCTTTCCATCCCGAAATCCTCTTAGAGAAAATCCGTGAGGCTATCCAGTCGGCTGCTTCTGCGGCTCCAGCCCCTCAGCGTGCGGAATCTGCCGCCATGCAGGATGCGCCCCAAGAAGAACAGCAGGGCGCTACGGAGGTGCCTAGATATATAAAAGGTGAAAGCGAGGCTTCCAAGCAGCTCTACGAGTTCGTTTCGCTCGTTGCCCCAACCCCGATGTCAGTGCTCATTCTCGGAGCCAGCGGCACCGGAAAGGAATATGTGGCGCGCAGCATCCACGAACAGAGTCTGCGCAAGGACAAACCTTTCTATGCCATCGACTGCGGCGCCATCCCTAAGGAGGTGGCGGCATCTGAATTCTTCGGATATAAGAAGGGTGCCTTTACCGGAGCCGAACAGGATAAGAAGGGCGCCTTCGAGATAGCTAACGGCGGAACGGTTTTCCTCGATGAAATGGGAAACCTCAACTACGAAGTACAGGTACAGCTTCTCAGAGCCTTGCAGGAGAGGAAAATCCGTCCGCTGGGCAGCACGCAGGAGATTGATGTGGATATCCGACTCATCTGTGCCACCAACGAGAATCTGGCGCAGGCAGTAGCCGAAGGCAAGTTCAGAGAGGACCTCTATCACCGCATCAACGAGTTTACCATCTACATGCCTGCCCTCAAGGACAGAGGTGCCGACATCTTCCTCTTTGCCAACCTCTTTATCAAGCACGCCAACCAGGAACTGGGCAAGAATGTGCTCGGACTGGATGCCAAAGCCTCCGAAATCATTGCCTCATACGACTGGCCGGGCAACCTGCGCGAACTGAACAATGTGATGAAGCGCGCCACCCTGCTCACCCGTGGCAAGTATATCGGTGCCCAGGAACTGGAGAAGACGATGGCACAGACCTCCCCAGCCCGACCAATCAATATGCAGCTGCACAGCGAACAGTCGGAACAGGAAAGCATCGCCGCTGCCCTGAGAGCCACCCACGGCAACAAGAGCAAGGCTGCCCAACTGCTTGCCATCGACCGCAAGACACTCTACAACAAAATGAAGAAATACGGCATGGAGTAAAAGATTCCCCAATATATTCCACACTATATTGGGGAATTTTTCTACACCTTTTCCCCACTTTCCCCACATCCCATTTCTGGCACAAAACATCATCTCTTCTGATTATCAGATACTTAACCAAATTCATCGATTTTTGGCACGCCTATTGTGATATTATTTACCGAACTCGCAAATGAGTTTCAGCAAGAGAATTAATAAACAATAATATTCACAATTAAAAAAACAAAAGAATTATGAAAAAGTTAGTATTTGCAGTTATCGCAGCAGTAGCAATGGTATCAGTTAGCAATGTATTTGCAGGTAACAGAATGGTAAACGTTGCAGGTTCAGAACCAGTAGACACAGTAGCTCCAGCCGACACAACAGCAACACCTGTTGAGGCACCAGCAACACCAGTGGATTCAACCGTAGCAGAGTAAATCCACCTTCAGAAAATAGTAATTACGCGTCGCTTTCAATGAAACAGGAGATAGATGACCAGATTTTGGCATTTATCTCCTGTTTTCGTTGGTTTATATCGCATTTTTGATTAACTTTGCACGCAAATAGCAAAAAGACTCAAAACATTAAAAGATAAGAAGATGCAGCAAACAAACGTTCCTTTCAAGGTAGCCCTGGGTTACATCATCGTCGCCATCGTACTGATTCTGGCGATAGGGTTGGTATATCGCAACACCACAACCGTGCTCGCTATCAACCAGGCAACCCGCGACTATATCGAAAAGCGACAGGCAGCCGACAGCACCATGTCCAACCTGCTCAAGGAGGAACAGACCAATCTGCAGCAGCTTACCCGCGCCATGCAGGGCAAGTCATCCCACAACTATCTGCACGAGAAGATGAACAGCCTCAACAGTGGCGAAGATTCCATTGTCGTGCATTCCAAGGCACCCAAGACCCATGTGGCAAAGAACACCACCGTAGAGGTGATGAAAACCCGCAAGGGCTTCTTCCGCCGCCTTGCCGATGCCTTCAAGAAGGAACATGCCGAAACGCTCAGCATCAGACGCGACAGCAACCAGGCTGTCACCGATACCCTCTCTACCCCGGTCAACTTAGCCGGAAACGTAGCCAATATTCTGGAACAGATTGACCGCAAGGAGAAGCAGTCTACGCGCGATAACCACGAGGCCATCAACCGCGAGGTGAGAGACCTGCAGATAACCAATGCCCGCCTCGCCCTGCGCTCCTCACAGCAGCTCAACGATATTCACCAGCGCGAACGTCAGGCGATGCAGCAGGCTATCAACCAGGCGATGCAGGCGCGCCAGAATCTGCTCTGGCAGATAGGTCTGCTTGCCATCGTAGCCATCACAGCCGCCGTCATCCTCGTCTATTACATCTACCGCGATACGCAGAAGGAACGCATCTACCGCGAGAATCTCGAAGAGGCTAACGAGGAAATCAGACGCATCATGAACCAGCGCGAACGCCTGCTCCTCACCATCACCCACGACATCAAGGCTCCGGCTGCCAGCATCTCGGGCTTCATCGACCTGATGAAGGATTATGTCGACAACCCGCAAGGCATCTCCTGTCTCAACAGCATCAAGGGTTCTGCCACCCATCTCTCCCGGCTCGTTGCCGCCCTGCTCGATTATCACCAGTTGGAAAACGGACTGATGAAGCTGAACCCTGTAGATTTCTCGCCTGCCGACATGTTCCGCCAGTGTGCCGGAGAGATGCAGATCCTGAGCCAGGAGAAGGGATTGGAACTGCATCTGGAGCTCGATGGCATCAGCAGTCCGCAGACCTACTACCGTGCCGATGCCTTCCGTATCCGTCAGATACTCAACAACCTGGTGAGCAATGCCATCAAGTATACCGATAAGGGCAGCGTCACCATCCAGGCAGCCATCAGTCCCCAGCACCTCCTCACCTTCTCGGTAAGGGATACCGGCAAGGGCATGACCACCGAAGAGCGCCAGAAGGTGTTCCAGGCGTTCACCCGTCTGAAGAGTGCCCAGGGCATCGAGGGCACCGGTCTCGGACTGAACATCACCCAGGAACTGGTCAATCTGCTCCAGGGCACCCTGCGTCTGGAATCCGTCAAGGACAAGGGCAGCACCTTCACCGTCACCATTCCGCTTGCCTTAGGTACCGCTCCTGCAGCAGAAGAGGCAGAAGAGCAGAAGCCGCTCGCCCCAGCCAAGCCCCATTTCGAAAATCACAAGATACTGCTGCTCGATGACGACCCGTTGCAGCTCCGTCTACTTCAGGAGATGCTGAAGAAGCTGGTAGGCGACAGTTGGCAAGTCTTTGCCAGTCTGCATGTAGCCGAGGCGCTCACCGTGCTCCACAACGAGCATCCTGCGCTGATGATGATGGATATCGAAATGCCCGAGATGAACGGCATCAGGATGATTCAGCACATCAACCACAGCCACATGAAGGTAGTAGCGATGACTGCCCACGATGCCAGCATCATCAGAGAGTTGAAAGAAGCCGGTTTCGACGATTGCCTCTTCAAGCCGTTCAGCACAGAGAAGCTGAAAGAAATCCTCGGTTTGGAGGATGCAGCATCAGCAGCAGAGGATATTACAGAGAAAACAAGGGATACTGCATCAGCAGCAGAGGATATTACAGAGAAAACCAATAAGAATTCCCGCTTTGCACCCCTCCTGGCCTTTGCAGAAGGCGATCCGGAGGCAGAAGCCGAGATACTCAGCACCGTCAAGCAGGAGTTGTCATCCCATCTCCAGAACCTCCAGCAGGCAACCGAAGGCGAGTTATCAATAGAAGCCATCGGCAAAACAGCCCACAAGCTCCTCCCTATCGCCACGATGATAGAGATGGAGAGCCGCCAGCACATCGCCGCCCTCGCTCCCGAGCATATCAGCGATCTGTCAGAATCTCAGATAAGAGCCTACACCCAGTCCGTCATCACCGACCTGAGGGCTCTCCTCTAGCTATCAGCTATTGTATCTCTTCCATCGACAATCCTGTTATTTCCAAGACTGTCGATGCATCCATCCCCTTTGCCAGCATATTCCTGGCAATCTCAAGGCTGCGCTGGTTCATGCCTTCTTCTCTGCCTTTCTGGTATCTGTCATCCAGGAGGGTTCTTTCAACACTTACGGAATCCCAGAATTTGTCGTAGGCACGGAACTCGGCATCTGTAAAGGCGGAAATTTCCAGTTCTTCTACTGACGGCAGATACTGTTGCAGGTGTATCAACTCGTCCTCGCTGGGTGACTGAAGGACATACAGGAGGTTTCTCAACCGATCAGGATGATTGCCGAATATCTTCTTGAACGTGAGGTCTGCCTTAGGATCTAAGTACTTCATAACCATCTGTTTTAAAATTCTATAGCGCAAAGTTACGACTTTATTTTCATTCACACAAGAGTTTTAGACATTTTTTCAGGCAAAATGAGCTGAAATGTTGAAAAAAAAATCTTTTTCCTCCCGTATTACGTATAGTGTAAAAGATGTAAATGTATATATATAATATACTTGGTATAGTATAGGGAAGGAAAATCTGTACCTAACTGTCTGATATTCAGTAATATATATTTTTAAGATTCTCCCTGGTAGTCATTCGGGCATATCAGAAAACACATGATTGGCCCTGATGGTACCTATTATTGGCTCTGGTAGTCATCAAAAAAAGGTAATTTGCCCTGGTAGTCATTGAGCGCTTAAATGAGGTAAACAAACGATGTACTTCCGTTTACCAACTGAAGCGGCTGCGTCGGGTTACAGATATGGCTGCGTTGGGTTAAGGATTCGACTGCGTTGGGTTAAGGATTCGACTGCATCGGGTTAAGGATTCGACTGCATCGGGTTAAGGATTCGACTGCATCGGGTTGCAGATATGGCTGCATCGGGTTAAGGATATGGCTGAACTGGGTTACGCAGACGGCTGTACTCGCTGATTGAGCCACTTGAGTAGTCTGATTGAGCCACTTGAGTAAACTGACTGAGCCACTTGAGTTAGCTGATTGAACCGTATCAGTACTTTTCTGCATGAACTTGCGTACAAAAGAACAGTTAATGAAGAGGACTTTTCATCAATGAAACTCAAAGCTTGTTTAACAAATTGAGAGTGCATCATAAGTCACATCCAATACGCCCTGGGCTAGGAGCTTTTGGGCCTTCAGCCCGTCCTCGGCTGCAATTATCTAGACTTACGACACACTCTCCTATTTTTTGTCTACATTTTTCACACTTCGAAAACAAGCTAGACGTAAGAAAAATATCATTTCCCCATAGGCGTTAGAAAAAGCCAGAACGCCAAACGGAATTTTCTTCTTTTTACCTTTTAAAGCCTCTTTTTACTTTTTTACCTTTTTACTTTTTTACCTTTTTACAGCCCCTCTTATCACGAACCAGGCATGAACTGCAAGGGTGGGAAGAAGGCCGTAATGGGTGCGCATCACCTGAAAACGCTCCTTTAGGGAGGCTTTGTGGTTCTGCGTGGTCATGCCGCCATCCAGAAAATGGGTAACAACGGCATGGACGTTGCGCAACGGGAGCTTGCGGCGAGATGACTCCCGCATGATGCGGATACACCAGTCTACATCTGCCGAATATCGGTAGCGCAGATCGTAATGAATCTCACGGGCTATGTCTGTGCGGGCATAGAATGACTGGTGACACACCAGCATGCCCCAGATGAACGAACGCCACGTGAGTTTCTTGGGTGGGGCTAGGCGGCGGTGACGCAGAAAACAACCCATCCCGTTCACGATATCGGTATCGCCGTAAAGTACGCCGGGCAGTACTTCGCCTTCGCCTACACAGCCTTCTACGTACTCCAGCGTATCGGACGTAGGAAAGGTGTCGCCGGCATTCATGAACACCAGATAATCGCCCGTAGCACGGTCGATGCTCTTGTTCATGGCATCATAAAGTCCCTTGTCGGGCTCTGATATGACCACGATTTCGTGCGAGCTCTCGCCTACTGCATTGCGATGCTGATATGTCTTCACCAGCTGGAGGGTACGGTCGCGGGAACCGCCATCCATGATGATATGCTCGATGTTGCAGTAGGTCTGGCGCTGCACGCTGTCGAGGGTACGCTGCAACACCTTCTCGGCATTGTACGTACAGGTTACGACGGTGAACTTAATCATAACTTATAGTTTTTGTAGGCCATCGCCTCGTTATAAACTTCAATATATTTCAATGCTACTGCATGCTGCGAATAGTTCTGTGCTACCTTCTGCAGACATGCCTGCTTCAGAGCCGCCCTGTCGGCCTCTTCGAGTACCCAGTGGATGCCACTCGCCAGGTCTTCGGTATCGCGATAGTTTGCCACGTAGCCGTTCTGCTGATGGTCTATCATCTCCGGTATACCTCCTACCCTGAAACCGATGCTCGGCACGCCGCACGCCATCGACTCCATGATGGTGTTAGGGAGGTTATCTTCGAGCGATGGCAGCACGAAGGCATCGGCCGAATTGTAGATTGCCACAATCTGCTTCTCATCGCTGACATAGCCGAGCGAATAGGACGGCAGGGTGAGGTTTACTTCCTCGGAATGGCCGCCCAGGATGGCGATGGCGGTATTCTCCTTCATCTCAGGATAGCGCGCTACCAGCCGGTCGATGGCTTCGATGAAATAGCGCATGCCCTTGCGCTCGTCGGTTACGCGCTGCGATACGAAGAGGATGATATGCTTGTCGGCTGGCAGACCGGCACGCAGACGCGCCTCTGCCTGATCCTGAGGACAGAACACGTGGGTATCTATCGGATTCGGGATGTTGGTGATGCGCTGCCCTACGAAGAGACCGCTGCTCTTAGCCTGCCGTTCGAGCCAACGGCTACAGGTGACGAAGGAGATGGCACCGCGATGGTAGAGTTCCTTCTTGCGGCGGAATATCTTTGCTGAGAGGTCGTTCTTGCTGCCTTTATTGGGGAGAAGCGGACAGTTGCCGCAGGCAGAGGCATAGCGGTTACAGCCGCGTGCATAATGGCAGATGCCGGTAGCTGGCCAGAGATCGTGCATGGTCCATACCACCGGTTTGCCGCTGCGGACTATTTTGCGGATGTTCTTGAGTGAGAGCATGCCCTGGTTAATCCAGGAGAGATGGATGACATCTGCCTCCTGAAACTCGCGGAGCCTGGTGATATCGGTACCCGATGTTGCCACGTCTACCTCCCAGAGGCGCTGGCGGGAGAAATGGAGATGCCAGAACACGCACCAGCGCTCCCACAGGAAGTTCCACTGCAACCTGAGCGAACGGGGCAGACTGACCACGGTGATGTCTTCTGTCTCCTTGTCGCGTACCAACATCTTTGCCTTAACGCCATTGTTGTTAAGGGCATCCATCAGGCGGTTGGCTGCTACTGCCGCTCCGCCTGTCTTTTCACTTGTATTTACTATGAGTACTCTCATCTGCGTATATTTTTGATACTGCAAAAGCTGCGTATATTGATTGATACTGCAAAGATAGCACAAATCGGAGACAAAACAAAATAAAAAGGCATGTTTTTTTTCGAGGAAGTCGGAAAAGAGGAAACGGAAGGGGGAGAAAGGGGCATAAAAAAACATGCCACAACTCTCAACGAGCTGTGGCATGTAATATGTTTAACTTAAAAAATCTAATCAAAATAGTCTCACGACTTTCTCAATTATCGGTTAAACAATCTACCTTAAAACCTAATAACTAAAAACCTAAATCTATTACTACTAACCTAAACAATCTATTAACCTTTTGACGTTGCAAAATTACTACTATTTCGGCTATTCACCAAATATTTAGCCAAGAAAGTGTGACGTTTTTGCATTTTTTTGATATATATCAAGCAAAAATGAACAAAAGAAACGGAAATTAACAACTTTCTGACACTTTGCGGTTTATAAGGCTTTTGCCTTTACAGGGCGCCTTGCTTGTGTTCTATCCTTTCTGGATAAGAACGGTGGCATAGGCGGAGATACCCTCCATTCTGCCCGTGAATCCGAGTTTCTCGGTGGTTGTTGCCTTGATGGATATCTGGTCTTCGTCTACCCCCATCACCTCTGCCAGACAGGCTTTCATGGCTGGCACATGCGGGTTGAGTTTAGGGCGTTCGGCACAGACTGTGGCATCGATATTGCCCAGTGTATAGCCCTTGGTAGCTATCAGTTCCATCGTTTTGCGGAGCAGTATCTTAGAATCCACATTCAGTGTCTCTGCTGCCGTATCCGGGAAATGATATCCGATATCACGCATGTTGGCGGCGCCCAGCAGGGCATCGCAAATGGCATGTATCAGCACATCGGCATCGCTGTGGCCCAGCAATCCCAGTTCATAATCTATCTTGATTCCTCCCAGCCACAAGTCGCGGTCAGCCACCAGCTTGTGGACATCATATCCAAATCCTACACGTATATTCATAACTTTAAATTAATTGAATGTTAAATGTTTAGTGTTGAATGTTGAATGTTGAATGTTGAATTAGGCTAGCGCCCTTGAGTCCGTTAGGCAAAAATTCAACATTCAACATTCAACACTCAACATTACCTCTTAAAGAGGTCCTTCAGTCCATCCATATCAAACGACAGGGTGAAGCGGAGGGTCTGGTCGAGCGGGTTGCTCTTGGCGGTAGCCACCACATAGGCAGCATCGAGCGAGAAGACATTCATCTTGAAACCGGCACCCACGGTGAAGTACTTGCGGTTACCCTTGCTCTGACTCTCGTGATGATAACCGGCACGGAGCGCAAACTTATCATTATATACATACTCGGCACCCAATCCGTAGTTGATTTCCTCCAGTTCTTCCTTGAAACCGCCAGGGGCATCGCTGAAACTCTTGAAGATACCGCTGATGCCCGAAATATCATCATACTCACGATGCACACGGTCTTCATATTCTGAATTGTCCTCACCCTCTTCCTGCTTCGGAACGGTAGGCACCAGATACTTGTTGGCATCGGCTGCCAGGGTGATGCGGTTGTACTCGTCGATAGGAATCATCAGCGAAGCACCCAGACGCATGTTGGCTGGCAGGAACTCGCCATACTCCTTGCCGCTGAAGGTAATCTTACTACCGATGTTAGAAATATTCAAACCCAAACCCAACTGGCATTCGCGCTGGCCGATGACCACATAGTTCTGGTAATAGGCGGCGATATCGGCTGCGAAAGCGGAGGCTGGCGAATTATCTTCGGTATAATCGAAGCGCATATCGGAATAGATCCAGCGGATGGCGGCAGCAAGAGAGAACTTCTCGCTGAGCATCAGAGAATAAGCCACATCGACCGACATCTCGTAAGGATTGATGGTCATACCCGTGCCACTCTCGGCACCTTCCTGACTGGTAAACACTTCACCCATATTGAAATAGCGGAGCGATGCTGATACGGCGCTGTAATCGCCAATGCGGTAATAGCCAGAGAGATAGGCAAGATTCATATCATTGACCAGCGAGCGCAGCCAAGGGGTGAAACTGAGCGAAACACCGGCACGCGAAATGGTGAAAGGATATTTTGCCGGATTCCAGTACTGGGAATTGACATCAGGGTCGGTAGCCGCACCGACATCTCCCAAACCGCCACCACGGGCATCAGGAGCTATGGTTTGCGAAATAACTGCATAGTTCACAGGATTGAAGAGGTCTTTCTTATCCTGCGCCTTCACTTCTGATGCCATCAGAGCGAGACATCCCAAGATGAATATCTTATAGATTCTTTTCATTGCCATTGTAAATATATTTTTTATTTGATGATGATAAGTTTCCTGACTTTAGAGGTGTAGCTGCTGCCATCGCTCGCCACCTTGACGCGATAGAGATATACGCCGGTGCCCAGAGGGGTGCCGCTATCGGAGGTGAGGTCCCAGCTGACGGTATAGCTGCCCGAGGTAGGTACACCGCTTTCGGAATGGCGCCAGTGCTGTCTGCCCGACGAATCGAACACTTCTATCACCACGTCCATATCGCTCTCTGTGCGGTCGTGACTGATGATGAAGGTGGTGGAGGTCTTCGCCGGATTGGCAGTTACGCCCACATCGAAGAGCGCCGGACTCAGTGCCTTCACCACATTGAAACGGAGCTTCACCGTAGAACTGTTGTTCTGGATATCCCAGGCTCGGAAGGTGAGTTCGTGGCTGCCCGGTTCCAGCTCAGGTATGCTGTAATAGGTAGAACCGCTGGTATAGGTTCCGAAATCGTAGGTGAAATTGCTGTTCAGCACGTAGGTCTTCGACATATCGCCATCTATCACCAGCTGCAGGTCGTGACCGATACCGCTTCCGGCAGCATTGATTCCGTCCTTATCGGTTATCTTTGCCACAAAGAACGGGGTGGTGTTGACATTGCCGCCATCTACGAAGGAAGGCGAATTGAGATAGCAGTAGATGGAAGGACCGATGGAATCGTTCTTCTGCTCCTCGCTCTCGCCTACCGTAAACTGCTCGCTGGAGCCGTGGGCAGAGAGGGTCTTGGCGGTATTCACCGCATAGAGGTTGACCAGGCCGCTCTGGTTGGAATAATTGATATCCAGCGGAACGGCAAAGGAGAAGGCAAACTTGCCGCCTCTTACGCTATCGGTGCCCTGATACAGGGTCTTGGTTCTGTCTTTGTATTCGAAAGCCGTCTCTGCGCCATCCTTGTCGGTATTGTTCAGTCGACAGGTAACCGTCTCCTTGGAATCTCTTACGGTAGCGGTGATGACGCCCCGGAAGTCGTCTGCTCCCTCGATATGACCTGCCATGCGGGCGATAGAGCCTGCCTTCAGCATCGGCAGGGTTGCGGCTCCGGCAACAGGGATGCCATTGATGGAATCTACCACAATCTGATGCATAGGCAGATTGAGCGCAAGCGCCGGGTCGCCCAGAAGGGAATAGTGAAGATAGTTTACCGTGACATCAGAGCCAGAATTAGGTACGTTGCCGCTCACCAGGTCGTTCTGCGCCAGTCGGTGCGCCTCGCCTATCGTGACAGGCTTGCCGTCTACCAGACTGAGCACTCTGTGGATGAAGGCACGGTTGATATGTCTGTTATACTGGGCGTAAACGGTACGGGTGGTGCCATAGAAGGCTACTGCGCCGCCTTTTTCGTTGAGCAGCGCATATTCGCCGATGTTGGCTTCGAGTCCGTCGAACGGCATGATATCGCAGGAGGCGGTTACCCAGAGCGGCAGGTTGGTATTGCGGAAATCGGCAAAATCGTTGAGTTTCAGAACCGATTCGTGCGACATCTGTGTAGGATCGCCATGTCCGGCATAATCCATGATGAGGGCTCCCGCAGCCTGCTGCTGCTTGATGATTCTCGTTACTTCGGGATAAGTATTGCCCGAAGAGGAAGTTTCGCGGGTATAGGCATCCCACATCACCTTCTTGACGAGATAGGCGGGATAGGTGGTGAGCACATCATTTGCCACCTCATCGGCATCCTGCATGTGGAGGTTGCCGTTTCCGTCATCGCCCATAAACATCAGGGTGTTCTGCCAGGCGCCTACATTGGCATTCTGGGCATAACTGATAGTCTTGTCTACCAGCACCTGGGCTTCTTCTGCATAAGTTACCGGGAAGCGGCCTACGGCTACATCCTGCAGCTCACGGTTAGGATACAGTCCGGCTCCCTCGCCGAGCATACCGAACCAGCTGTCGCTGACAAAGCAGGATACGGCACTGAAGGAGTTTTCACTCTCAAAGCACAGCAGGTAATCGTCAGGATTCAGGTTTTTGCAACCAGTAGTAAGCATGCGGTTATCCCATACGCAGTCGCCGAAAAGCAGGAGGTATTTCGGCATATCAGCCTCGCTCTGCGCCTTATCAGAAAGCATGCGCAGGTAGCGGCGGTAGGCGTTGGCATCGGGGGTACCGCTAGAAAATTCGTTATAGAGTTCATCGGCAGGCACGATGGTAACGCGCAGTCCGTCGTGCTGTTCATGAAATTCTTTCAGCCGCAGAGCCTGTTTCAGCAGTTTCTGTGAGGCGGGTATGATGATGACCATATCGGCTGCTCCATCGGCATGATGATCCTGGTTGGTGATGCCGTAGACATACTGGGCAGCCGGAATCTTTCCACCGGCAGCCAGGTTGGCAGCGGTAAAGACACAGCTTCTAGGCTCTGCCCACGTTACGGAGATATAATCGAGGCGGATGGAAGCGCCTGACAAGACCTTGATGGAGATGGTATCCTTATCCTGGAAATCGGAAATGGGATAAGTGGCAACCCGCTCTGTAGCCTTGAGGTAAGATATATCCTCCAACGGATTGTCATCCTTGAGAGAAAGGGTGATTTCGCCCAAAACCTTGCCATTCTTCAGTATCTGAGCCACGCTGTTTGTGGTGGTAGTCAGGGCTACGGAGAGTTTGCCTTCCGCAGAACCGGTGGTATTCGTGATCACCACTTTCTTCTCATCGCCCACCTTCAGTTCTTCTGCATCGAAGAGGTTTCTGCCGCCATGATAGTAGCTGTAACCATCTGACTCATAGAGGGAATGGTAATCGTATGACTGCGGATAATGGGAAGAGACAAAGGTGGCTGAATCCTGCACCAGTGGTTCTCCATCGGTCTGGGTAATAAAATAGTAGCCGTAATCGGAATAAGGATTACGGACGCGCTGGAGGGCGGTTTCTGACTTCCAGGAAACCGGACCCTGGGCATAGAAATAATGCTTGCCGCCAACGATGCACTGGGGAACTTCCTGCAAATCGTCGGTAGCCTGCAGTTCGCTCGCCAGAAGGGCTTCGTTCTGCAGATTGCCGCCATAGCCGTAAATCTTCACCTTGCTGATATCGGAGAAGCCTGCCTGGCGCACTACCTGTTCGGTAAGCTGATGGAAACCGGTTTCGCTGACTCTGATCTTCGCCCATCTGCCTGAGGCTAGGACGGAATGGGAAGCATAAAGGGAGGTAGCTGAGCGCAAAGCATCAGAAGAAGTGAAGGCTGATACTTTGCCCTTAGCCAACAGAGAACCTCGACTGGAACGCTCGGAACGCTTCAGAGGACGGGCATCTACCTGGAGCATGAAGCTGACCAGCAGCTGATGGCGGTTATTGCGGAATACGACAGGACTGAAATCTATCTGGAGTACGCCCTGCTTACGGCATTCAGTAACCCGCTGCTGTGGAAATACCTGCTCAGGAGGAACTGCACACGACAGGCGGTTGTAATTGGCGATGTCGGAGGCAGTCATATCGATATACTCGCCATATTTCAGGCTGACGGTATATACGGAGTCACGATATGCACCGGTCAAAGGAATGGAATACACGAAACGGGGCAACACGGAATCTACTCTGACTTCTGAAGAGGTCAGATTGAAGAATCGCTGTGCCTGAGCAGGAACCACCAGCATGAGCAGACATGCCAGCAGCATGTATTTCCAAACCTTCGTTATGTTCATATCGATATATTACTTGCAATATTGTTTATTTACAGTGAAAATCGAGCACCTTCCTGTCTTCGAGATAGCCTACGAGATGGTCGTCGATGTTGACAGGACCGCAGCCTGTAGGACATCCGGTATAGAGCAGGTCGCCCGTCTTGAGCGTGAAGTACTGGCTGATATAGGAGATGATTTCATCTACCTTGTAGAGCATATCACTCGTGCAGCCTTCCTGTACGGTCTTGTCATTGAGGTCGAGGCGGAAGTGCAGTGCCTGGATATCACGGAACTTCTGGATGTCGACCCATTCGCCGATAACTGCAGAACCGTCGAATCCCTTGGCGAGTTCCCAAGGCTGACCAGCCTCGCGCAGCTTCTTCTGCATCTCGCGTGCCGTAAAGTCGATACCTACGGTTACTGCATCGTAATAGCGGTGGGCGAAACGCTGCGGAATGGTCTTTCCCAACTTGGATATTCTGACCACCACTTCGGTTTCATACTCTATTCTTCCCAGATGATCAGGGATGAAGAAAGGCTTGCCGTTATTGAGCAAAGCAGAATCTGCCTTGGTAAAGATGACAGGACGCTCTGGTTTAGATAACGTGCCATGCAGCGATTTATTGTGTTCGGTATAGTTCATACCGATGGCAAATATCTTCATAACATCAAATTTTTATATAAAAAAGAAATGGGAGTTAGAAGCAAAGCGAGGCTTTAACTTCATAACTCCCGGGTATTCTAATTTAACTATAAGTCAAATTAACGCTTGCTTTTGAGTAATGATTACTCAGCAGCAAGAGTAAAGCGCTGGTAAGCAACGATCTTGAGATCCTTGCTCTGAGAAGCGAGGTACTGAGCAACTGTCTGCTTGTCACCGTCACCGAACTGGAACTCCTGGTCAACGAGGCAGTTCTCCTTGAAGAACTTAGCCAGACGACCATTAGCAATGTTCTGGATCATAGTAGGGTTCAAAGTAGCAGCCTTCTCCTCACCAACAGTCTTCTTGATGTTGCGAGCCTCTTCAGCCTGCTCAGGTGTCAACCAACCCTTCTTGGTGTTGCTCTCGATGTGATCCTCAGAGTCAACGTGAGCTGGGTTGATGCCAGCCTTCTTCAATGCTGCGTTAACAGCCTTCTCTACGAGCTCTTCCTTAGTCTTGGCAACAGCAACCTCGAGCTCAGTCTTCTTAGTCTCCTCAGAAACAGAAGACTCGTCGAGAGCTACAGGGCGCATAGCAGCAACCTGCATAGCGATCTTGTGACCAGCCTCCTCGTTGTTCTCGTTGAGCTGAACCATAGTACACAAAGTGTGCTTGTTCATGTGGTCGTAAACCTCGATGTTGTCACCCTCGAGAACACAGTAGCCGTCGAGCTCCATCTTCTCGCCAGTGATACCAGAGCGCTGTGTAACAGCAGCCTGAGCATCAGCATCGCCAACCTTCAAAGTCTTCACCTCGTCGAGAGTGTGAGCCTTGGCAGCGATAGCAGCGTCGAGGATGTCAGATGTCAACTTGATGAAGTCAGCACCATTAGCTACGAAGTCAGTCTCGCACTTGAGAGCGATGATAGCAGCGAAATCGTTAACCTTCTTAACGAGAACGCAACCGTTAGAAGTCTCACGGTCAGAACGCTTAGCAGCGATAGCGAGACCACGCTCACGGAGCAACTCCTTTGCCTTATCGAAATCACCTTCAGCCTCTGTGAGTGCCTTCTTAACGTCAGCAAGACCAGCACCAGTCATAGCGCGAAGTTTCTTGATATCTTCAATTGAAACAGCCATAATAATATTTTTATATTAAAAAGTTAATAATAATCTTTGCTTAAAAGCTACTAAAGCCATCGAATCATAAACAGAATCAATGGCTTCAGTATATATTTCTTTGCCTAATTACTCAGCCTCGTCCTTGCGGGCAGCCTTCTTCTTAGGCTGGTCCTTCTGCTCAGCAGCAGCCTTGTCGTCAGCCTTCTCAGCCTTGCGCTCCTCGAGAGCCTCAGCGATAGCACCGCAAACTGCAGTAAGGATAGCATCTACAGAATCCTTAGCATCGTCGTTAGCTGGGATAACGTAATCAACATTCTTAGGATCAGAGTTGGTATCTACGATACCGAACACTGGAATACCAAGACGGTTAGCCTCCTTAACAGCGATATGCTCCTTCATTACGTCAACAACGAAGAGGGCTACTGGGAGACGAGCCATATCTGCGATAGAACCGAGGTTCTTCTCCAACTTAGCACGCTGGCGGCTTACCTGAAGCAACTCGCGCTTAGAGAGGTTAGAGAATGTACCATCGTTCAAGAGACGATCGATGTTTGTCATTTTCTTAACTGCCTTACGGATTGTAGGGAAGTTGGTGAGCATACCACCAGCCCAACGCTCGTTTACGTATGGCATATTGATAGAAGCTGCCTTCTCAGCAACTACGTCCTTAGCTTGTTTTTTAGTAGCGACAAACAGGATCTTTCTACCTGTCTTGGCAATTGTCTTGAGAGCCTCAGCAGCCTCGTCGATCTTAGCGACAGTCTTGTTGAGGTCGATAATATGAATACCGTTACGCTCCATGAAGATGTAAGGAGCCATTGCTGGATTCCACTTGCGACGGAGGTGTCCGAAGTGGCAACCTGCCTGAAGTAACTGGTCAAAATTTGTTCTTGACATTGTTTTTTCTTTTTTAATTGTGTTTACTTTCTTTTTGAATCTAATGTTAGATCAGTCGATGAGTAGTCCCCGATTAATGGAATCTCACCGATTTAGATACTAAACTTTTTAGCTCAGCTATATATAATCTGTATATATATAATAAAATATGTATAAGATTAACGCTTGCTGAACTGGAAGCGACGACGAGCCTTTGGCTGACCTGGCTTCTTACGCTCAACAGCACGTGAGTCACGTGTCATGAAGCCTGCATCCTTCAAAGCCTTCTTATCGTTAGCGTCGATCTTAACGAGTGCGCGAGCGATAGCGAGGCGGAGAGCCTGGCTCTGACCGGTGAAACCACCACCGTCGAGGTTTGCCTTAATATCATACTTACCCTCAGCTTCGAGCAACTGCAATGGCTGCTTTACTACATAGCGAAGGATTGCTGATGGGAAATATGTCTCAATATCTTTCTTGTTGATTGTGATCTTACCGGTACCCTCTGTGAGGTATACACGAGCTACAGCGCTCTTACGGCGACCAATTGCATTAATTACTTCCATTCTACCTTAATTATTTATACTGGTTAATATCAATAGCCTTTGGCTGCTGTGCCTCGTGCTTGTGCTCTGTGCCATCGTAAATGAAGAGGTTGTCCATCAAAGAACGACCGAGAGGGCCCTTTGGCAACATACCCTTGATAGCGTGACGGAGGATCTTGTCCATTCCATCAGGACGCTTGCGCAACTCTGCTGGAGTGTTGAAGCGCTGACCACCTGGATAACCAGTGTAACGAGTGTAAACCTTATCAGTTTCCTTCTTACCTGTGAAAACTACCTTAGCGGCATTGATAATGATTACGTTGTCACCACAATCTACGTGTGGAGTGAAAGTTGGCTTGTACTTTCCGCGGAGCAATTTAGCAACCTTAGAGCAGAGGCGACCTACAACCTGGTCGGTAGCGTCGATTACGACCCACTCTTTCTTAGCTGTTTCCTTGTTTACGGAAATAGTCTTGTAACTTAATGTGTCCATTTTAAAATTTAAATTTACTACTAAAAAACGTTTTTAATCTTTTTTACTCACTATTCAGACAAGTGATTCACTAACCACATACCCCGGCCACAGGGCATGCTATTAACACACCATATCTTGGGGACTCTAAGTGTATCCCCGAAATAATCGGACTGCAAAATTACACATTTTTATTTGATTATGTGTAGGTTACGAGTTTTAACCGCAAACTTTTATGAATATTTAACTTAGTTTGCGCTTTTCTGCTCAGGATAAGCAAAAAAAGAGTGCATTGTTAACGGCAATGCACTCTTTTTTATTATATCAATTCCTTATCCAGGAAATATTATCGGATGAACAGCAGCTCACGATACTTTGGCAAAGTCCAAAGCTCATCGGCTACGAGAAGCTCGAGCTTGTCTATCTGATAACGGATTTCCTCCATCTTTGGAGCTACCGTGTCGTGATATGCTACTGCCTTCTCGCGCTCACTCTCTATCTTGTTGGCTACCTTGCGGGCATCTACCAATGCCTCTACACCACGCTCTATTGCCTCGGTGCGCTCGGCTATCTCACGGATAATCTTCACGTTGCGGGCAGTCAGCTTCTTGCCTTCCTCGCCACCGAAGATGTGAATCATGCCCTCTACGTTCTTTGCCAGACGGCTCTGATAGTGGGTTGCCACAGGGATGATGTGGTTCATGGTCAGGTCCCCCATCACACGAGCCTCAATCTGAATCTTCTTGGTATAGGTCTCCCACTTCACCTCGTTGCGCGCCTTCAGCTCGCTCTCGCTCATCACGTTGGTCTTGGCAAACATCTCGATGCTTTCCTTGTCCAGATAACGGTCGAAGACTACCGGGCAGGATGCCTCGCAGTCCAAGCCACGCTTCTGAGCCTCTTCCTTCCACTCATCAGAATAGCCATTGCCATCGAAGCGGATAGGCTTGCAGGTCTTGATATCCTCGCGTACAATATCTATAATAGCCGATGTCTGGTCCTCGCCCTTGGCAATCAAGGCATCTACACGAGCCTTGAAATTTTCGAGAGCCTCAGCTACGGCAGCATTCAGTACGATGAGAGATGACGCACAGTTGGCCTCTGAACCTACGGCACGGAACTCGAAACGGTTTCCGGTGAAGGCGAATGGAGAAGTACGGTTGCGGTCGGTGTTATCGATCATCAGCTCCGGAATCTCAGGGATATCCAGCTCCATACCCTTCTTGCCAGCCAGGGCGAAGAGTTCTTCCTTATCTGCCTTCTCGATATGGTCGAGCAGGTCGGTGAGCTGCTTTCCGAGGAATGAAGAGATGATGGCTGGAGGCGCCTCGTTGGCTCCGAGTCGGTGCGCATTGGTAGCACTCATGATAGATGCCTTCAGCAGTCCGTTGTGCTTGTAAACGCCCATCAGGGTCTCTACGATGAAGACTACGAAGCGGAGATTGTCCTCCGGTGTCTTGCCTGCTGCATGGAGCAGTACGCCGGTATCGGTGCAGAGACTCCAGTTGTTGTGCTTGCCCGAACCATTCACACCAGCGAATGGCTTCTCGTGAAGGAGCACACGGAAACCGTGCTTGTGAGCCACACGCTTCATCAGACTCATCAGGAGCATGTTATGGTCTACGGCAAGATTGCACTCCTCATAGATAGGTGCCAGCTCAAACTGGTTTGGTGCCACCTCGTTATGACGGGTCTTGCAAGGGATGCCGAGTTCGAGCGCCTGTACTTCCAGATCCTTCATGAAAGCCTGCACACGCTCAGGGATTGTTCCGAAATAGTGGTCGTCCATCTGCTGGTTTTTCGCAGAGTCGTGTCCCATCAGGGTACGGCCTGTGAGCATCAGGTCAGGGCGAGCCGAATAGAGACTCTCATCTACCAGGAAGTACTCCTGCTCCCATCCGAGATTGGTCTGCACCTTCTTCACCTGAGGGTAAAAATAGTGGCACACCTCGGTAGCCGCCTCACTCAATGTATGGAGCGAGCGGAGCAATGGAGCCTTGTAGTCCAAAGCCTCACCGGTATAAGAAATAAAGATGGTAGGGATACAGAGGGTATCGTCGATGATGAACACAGGCGATGTAGGATCCCATGCAGAATAGCCACGAGCCTCGAAGGTATTGCGGATACCGCCGTTAGGGAATGAGCTGGCATCAGGTTCCTGCTGGACAAGCAACTTGCCAGAGAATTCCTCAATCATACCACCCTTTCCGTCATGCTCCACGAAGGCATCATGCTTCTCGGCAGTACCTTCTGTCAATGGCTGGAACCAGTGCGTATAATGCGTTACCCCATTTTCTTCAGCCCAGAGCTTCATGCCGGCAGCCACGGCATCAGCGATGGAACGGTCCAGACGACTGCCGTTATCTATCACATCGATGAGTTTCTCGTACACATCAGATGGCAGATACTTGTACATCTTCTGGCGGTTGAATACATACTTGGCGAAGTACTCCGAAGGGCGCACCTTGGGAGCCTCTACCTCTACAGGTCTTTTCTTAAAGGCCTCGGCTACAACCTCAAATCTCAAATTAGCCATTCTTTCTTTTATTATTAATTATAAGTTTGCGGGTGCAAAGTTACGAAATAATTAGCTAACTGCTACCATTTCTGTCGTTTTTTTATGCATAATTCAAACTTTTCTTATACATAAAGTGCCTTTTTCCTACATGGCGACGTAATCTTTCCTACGTCCTGACACAGAAATTCCTGCGTCGCCATGTAATTTCAAGGGCATTAGAAGAGAAAAAATCCCTTGCAACCACTAGAGTCGCAAGGGATTCACATTATCCACTTATCTATTTGTACCTTAAGGATTTATTGAAGATTGGAGGTAGGCAATTAGAAACGGTATACAACAAAGCTGTTTGGCTTCATCTTCACGTTCAATACATTGCCCTGAACCTGTGCATCTGATACAACAGGAACAACCACATTTTTATTGTCTATCTTGTTTTCTGCCTGAATATCGTCGGCATGGAGAACGGTTACCTTACCTGGGTTCAACTTCTTGATACCATTAAAGGTGACGTTGATTTCCTTTGCCTCGTTAGAGGTGTTGGCAATCTTTACGATGTAGCTCTTGGTAGCCTTGTCGAAGCAAGCGGTGGCATAGAGACCATTCTCACCTGCTACAGCCTTGCCGTTCTCGGTAAGTTTCAACACATTGGTACCCTTGTTCTCACCGTAGAGCTGCTGAACATAGTAGTTGGCAGAACGGACAGAGCTGAGGTTATCGAACCAGATGAGGTCCGGACGCCACTGCCATCCCTCTACATGAGCGAAGAGAGGTGCATAGGTAGCCTGATAAACCACATCAGCATTACGCTCCAAACCGGTCATGAAAGCTGCCTCAGAAAGGGCTGCCTCCCAAGAGTTTGGATCATTCTCGGCATGAGCAGCATACTCACCGGCAAAGACCTTAGGACCCTTGCGGTCGTACTTGTCGTAACGGCTGGCATTGCTGCGGAACCACTCCGGACTCTTATAGTAATGCTCATCTACCATATCTACGCCCAACTTGCGCATCTGCTCCCAACCGTAGTCGAAATCCTTGCCGTCGGCAGATGGACCTGATGAACCGCAGATCTTGATCTTTGGATACTTGGCATGAATCTGCTCCATGAACTTCTGCAGACGCTCAGGATACATAGGTCCCCACTGCTCGTTACCGATACCAATCTGTTTCAGATTGAATGGAGCAGGATGACCCATATCGGCACGGAGCTTACCCCACTTGGAGGTGACAGGACCATTGGCAAACTCGATGAGATCGAGTGCATCGTCGATATAGCTCTGGAGATCCTTGACTGCTACATGCGCATTAGGATCCTTATCGTCGTTCTGATACTGGCAAGCCAGACCTACAGAAAGAATAGGCAATGGCTCGGCACCAATCTTCTCTGAAAGGAGGAAGTACTCGTAGAAGCCCAAGCCCAATGACTGATAGTAGTTAGGGAAAAGGCGATGTGGGAAGGTATCTCTCCAGCGGTTCTCGTTCAGAGGACGGTTCTCAGGAGCACCCACAGAGTTCTTCCACTCATAACGGGTATCGAGGTCGGTACCCTCTACGATACATCCACCAGGGAAACGGAAGATGCCTGGCTTCAAATCAGCCAAATCCTGTACGAGGTCGGCACGGAGACCATTCCAGTTGTCCTCTGGGAAGAGAGAGATATGGTCGAGATCTACGCTCTCAGAACCCTTCTCCAGATATACTCGCATCAATCCCTTAGGATCGGTCTGAGGAGAAGTAAGGGTAGCAGTAAGCTTCTGCCATTTATTATTGGTGATGTTGATGACCTGCTTGGCAATGACATCATTCTTTGAATTGACGAGTTCTACGCGAATCTTACCCTGCTTGCCATCGATGAGATGAAGACGGCCATATACGGTGAAATCGTACTTCATATCCTTCTTCAAGCCCATGCCGAAGAAGCCACGGTTCTCAAGACCAGTCTGCTTCTCACGTGCACCTGCGCTCTCAAGTGTTACATAATGAGGATTGCGGTCGAAGGCAGGTTTTACATCGCTGAGGGTTACATTTCCGAATGTATTCCATCCCATCAGTCGCTGTGGAAATTCGAAGGAACGGTTCTCTACCATCTCTGCATAAAGTCCACCATCGGCACCGAAGTTGATATCCTCGAAGAAGATACCGTACATGGTAGGCTGGATTTCTGCTCCAGGCTTGTTAGCCTGAACAGTAAACTGATGCTGTGCGAAAGCTCCGAGTGAAGACATCGCCAGCAATGCTGCTGCGAAAATTTTTGCTTTTCTCATATTGTTCGTTATTGTTTATTTTTAGGCTGTACCTACACTTTTCCGTGATAGGTGGTGCAAAGATAAAAAAATCCACCCCGAATGAGGTGGATTTTCTGTTTAAATATATTGGATTTTTATCCAATTCCCTGTTTTTCTACTATTTATCTAATGGAATGAGCACGAAAGTGAAGTTCTTATCACCATAATGGAGGCGATATTTCTCCAAAGGCCATGCCCCCCAAGAGTTCTCACCAGCCACACCAGAATGCTCTGCATCGAGGAAGAGATTGGTGAATCTTGACTTCTTCAGGTTGAAACTGTGGCGCTGATCCTTGTCGTCACCATCATCCAGTTCTTCGGTGTCGAAGTGGATGGCAGAAGCATAGAATGGCTTGCAGCTCTTCACCTTGAATCCGAAGCCGGAAGCATCGGTCTGGTTCCACCAGCGCATATCGCCCTTGGTACCACTCTCCTGTGGACGGATGTATGGGAAGTACTGGTTGTCGGCATCATCGCTATAGATTCCGATGCGCATGCAGTCCTCACGGTCTGAATAGTTCTCGATAGGACCACGGCCGTAATACTGGCTCTTGTCCATATCGTATGGCAACTGCATCAGCATACCGAAACGGAACAGATCGCTGACCTTGGCATCATCAGAAGCATCAAACTCCTGGCTTACCTTCATCGCACCGGTGTTAGGCATGATGAGATAATCGATTTCCAGCTCGCCCTTCACCTCTGGCATCTCATAGGTTGCACAGATATTGATGGTGTTTGCCTTCTTGTCCTTCTCTGCAGATACATACTTCAGGTTCATGACAGGGTTCTTCCAAACCTGGAACTTCTTCTGCAGGCCGGCACCGAAATCATTATCGGTAGGAGCACGCCAGAAGTTTGGCTTCAGGGTACCGCCCTCGCCGAGGAGCGACTTGCCACGATAGGTATATTCAGAGATGAGACCGGTGGTACGGTTCACCTTCACGGTCAGATCAGGAGTAGTAACAGTGATATCCTGCTCGTCCTTCGTGTCGATGAGCTTAGCCTTCACCTTCTTGCCGTTCTGAGCCTTAGCCATGTTGTCTGCACAATGACCGCAGCACTTCTTCTCCTTCACAGCCAGCTGGGCATAAGCCACAATCTGACCAGCCTCCATCAGAGGTTCAGCCTTCTTCAGACGGAAATCGATGTTGAGGAACACCTCCTTGCCCTTTACCTTAGAAAGGTCGTAAGGGATGGTGAAGTTCTTGGTCTGCTGGGCAGCTACATCGATATCAGCGATGGTACCGTTCTGAGTCTCCACGCCATCCTCAATGAGGCTCCATGCCAAGGCATAGTTGCTCAGATCGCGGAAGAAGTTCTCATTGTATACACTTACTTCGCCCTTCTCTGCATTCACCATCTTAGCCCAGATGTTCTGATACTGGTAGGCTACCTCGTAGGCATGAGGATTGAGCTGACGGTCAGGACCGATGATACCATTGCAGTTGAAGTTGTTGTCGCTAGGGTCGTAATTGTTATAATCGCCACCGTAGCAATATTCTATCTTGCGGAGCTCTTCATTGCTCATCTTCTCAGGATTCTTGATGGTCATCGGCTTCAATACCTTGCGGTGCAAGCCCTGGTCAACGAAATCCCAGTCGAAACCACCCTGGAGGATAGGATACTTGCGAATCAGATCCCAGTAATCCTTCAAATTACCGCCTGAGTTACCCATAGTATGGTTGTACTCACACTGGATGAGTGGCATCGGACTGTTAGGGTCCTTCGCATACTTTTCACAAGCACTTACAGGATAGTACATAGGGCAGAAGATATCGGTACCCTTGTCTCTGCGAGCCTGCTCATACTGAACCGGACGGCTCTGGTCCTGGCTCTTGATCCACTTGTAAGCCTGCAGGAAGTTATCGCCCATCACAGTCTCATTACCCATACTCCAGGTTACGACACTAGGATGATTGAAGTACATGGAAACATTGTGCTGGTTGCGCTCCATAATCTGCTTGGCAAACATCGGTTTCTTGGCAGCTGCATCATCGCCATACTGGAAACCGTGACTCTCCTGGTTAGCCTCAGCTACCACATAGATACCATACTCATCGCAGAGTTCGTACCAGCGTGGATCGTCAGGATAGTGGCAGGTACGGACAGCGTTGATATTCAGGCGCTTCATAGTCTTGATATCCTGAATCATGCGCTCCATGCTCAATACATAACCTCCATCAGGGTCCATCTCATGACGGTTGGCACCCTTGATGAGCACAGGCTGACCGTTGACAAGGAACTGCTTGTTCTTGATTTCCACCTTGCGGAAACCTACCTTGACAGGAGTCATGCTAGCCGCCTTCATAGCGTCCTTCTTCTGAGCACCCATCAGGGAAACCTGCAGGGTATATAAATAAGGTGTCTCGGCACTCCACTTCTGAGGATTAGCTACCAGCAGAGAGAAATTGGCAGTACCGTTCTTAGCTACGCCAGTAGTGGCTGCTACCTGCTTGCCGTCCTTATCGAAGAGGGTGAAGACGAGCTTACCATTACCCTTTACCTTGGTAGAGATATTGAGCACACCATCCTTGTAGTTGTTTACAAGGTCAGGAGTAACACGGATATCCTCCAAATGCAACTGGGCATCGCGGGCAAAGAGATAGCTTTCACGAGCCACACCACTCAAGCGCCAGAAGTCCTGATCCTCATCCCAGGAACCATCGCACCAGCGGAAGGTCTGGAAGGCAATCAGATTCTTGCCCTTCTTCAGATAAGGAGTGATGTCAAACTCGGCAGCTACCTTGCTATCCTCTGCATAACCGGCAAACTTGCCGTTTACATAGAGATATATGTTGGAAGTAACGCTACCGAAATGGGCTACAACCTGCTTGCCATCCCAGTTGGCAGGGATGTCGATGATACGGCGGTAAGAACCAACATGATTGTCCTTGGTAGGAACTGCTGGTGGCTGCTGGTCAAAATGTCCACGCCATGCAAAACCATTATTTACATACTCCGGATCGCCGAATCCATTCATCTCCCAGTTGCCTGGAACATTCATGGTCTTCCATTTGGAATCATCAAGATCTTCCTTGTAGAAATCGGTAGGACGCTGGTCGGCATTAGCCACCCAGTAGAACTTCCAGGTTCCGTCGAGCGAAAGGAAATACTTGCTCTCCGTCTTGTTCATGTGCAGGATATCCTTGCTCACGATCTTACCGTCTTTCTCAAAAACCCAGTCATCTGCCGGATAGGTGAAGAAATTGGTGTGCAACGGAAAACGATTGATGGCATTCACCTGAAGGTCGTGCCATTCTGTGTAAGTTGGCTGTTGGATGGTCGTCTTATTCAACGACTTAATGGCAGTCTTCGGTTTGGTTGCACCAAAGGTTGCCATTGCTAATCCTGCCAAACTCAATGTTACGAACAGTCTCTGTTTCATGTTTGTTAGTTATTTATACATTAGATTGAAATTACACCTTATTATATATAGGATATTCTATACCTTATTATATATAGGCATCTTACTTGATGGCAAGATACTTATCATATTCGCAGGCTGTGAGAAGCATGGCTCCCACACCGAAGTTTGCCTGAGAGTTGGCATCTACGGTCTGACCAGGGATGGCTCTCTCGCCGATAGGCTGAACATAACCAACCTTTCCATCAGGCTGAACGGCAGTCTCTGTAAGATAAGTCCAGGCACGATCGATGACCTTCTTGTACTCCTTCTTGTTAAGATAACCATTGTTGACACCCCAAAGCATACCATAGGTGAAGAAGGCTGTGCCACTGGTCTCAGGACCTGGAGCGTGCTCTGGGTCCATCATCGAACGGGTCCAGTAACCTTCCGGCTGCTGGATTTCAGCTACCGCCTTAGCCAGTTTCTGGAATTTATCTACGAAGAACTGATAGTGCTTGTAGTCCTTAGGCATATCCTGGAGCACCTTAGCCAAACCTGCGAGAACCCAGCCATCACCACGAGCCCAGAAGTCTTTCTTTCCGTTGGCACTCTTGTGCTTCGGATAGATGTACTTGCCATCACGGAAGTAGAGGTTGGTCTCCTTGTCGAGCATAATCTCATCGGTGGTGAGGAGATTATCGTAAAGCTTGTCGAGATACTTGGTATCGCCGGTCAGCTTATACATCTTGGTCATCACAGGCATCACCATATAGAGGGCATCGCTCCACCACCAGTAGTCTGTTGGCTGAGAATAAGCCTCGTAGTGCATCACCTCCTTGGCACGCTTCACCATATATTCTGATGCTGCGGCATTTCCCTTGGCAGCCTCGATGTTATAGAGGTCGATATAAGTCTGGAAGCAGATCTGCCAGTCACCGAAGAGAACGTGATCCTTACCCTCGCCGTATGGCTTGTACTTCCACTTGGCTGGGTTTGCTTCTGTAGCACCGGTCCAGTCGTTGTGTTCAGCCCAACGGATAGAGTAATCGAGCATCTTCTGATCCTTCAGCATCTTATATACCTCCATGTTTCCGGTATGATAAGCGGCATTATCCCAGAAGGCACGAACCTCAGGCTTGTTGTTAGCCTGCCAGTAGTTATTCACCTTGGTGATGAGTTCCACTACCTGCTCATGGTCCCATTTCTTGGAAGCCTTCACTTCCTTCTTATTCTGTTTCTTGACCTTAGCGGTCTTCTTGGCTGGCTGTGCTGCATTCAAAGGCAAAGCCAAGGCTGCAGCCGCCAGCATCATCAATATCTTATGCATGATAATCTATAAACTCTTAACTAAAAAAATTACCACTTGTCCTTGGTCACGATATCGTCCTTCCACTGGTGATCCTTAGGGAACTGCTGGTTGTTCCATGCCTTCACCTGGGTCCAAGGCTGTGCTGCGTCGGTCCAGAAAGGATGGTCGGCAGGCAAGCCGAGAGGCATGAAGGCGAGGGTTGTCATATAGAGCGAACCGTTGTTGGTATACCAGTCGGCAACGTTCTTCTGGCTGTTTCCACAGAAACCGATAGAGAGATAGCCCTTCTCGTTGAAGTTGTTCTGCTGGTCGAACATGCGATGGAGCACCTTGGTAAGTGCTGCACGAACCTGACCGTTGCTCAAATCCTTAGGCAACTTCTGGTACCATGCCATCAGAGCCAGCGGCTGCATGGTAGCCATACGGTAAGGAATACTTCTTCCGAATGCTGGGAAGGTACCCTCAGGAGAGATGAATCTCTCGAGAATGATGCTGTACTTCTGGCAGCGTTTCAACTCTCTGTTATAGTATTTCTGATAGTCGAGACGGGAATTGACCTTGGCATCTACCATCGCCTGGAGCGTCTCCAGATACATCGGATGGAACACGTAGCTGCTGTAGTAATCGAAAGCGAACGAAGGACCGTCAGCATACCAGCCATCACCCACATACCACTCCTCTACCTTGCGGCAGGCTGAATTGATGCGAAATTCATCGAAATCGCCACCCACCTTTGCCATGAAACTCTCGATGGTTGAAGAGAAGAGCAACCAGTTGGTATAAGGAGGGTCGATGTGGCGGAGCTTGGCAAACTCTGTGAGATAACGCTTCTTGGTCACCTCGTCGAGAGGCTTCCAGAGTGTATCGTAAGCACGGAGAAAACTCTCTGCAATATAGGCTGCATCTACCAGATTCTGACCACCGATGCCCCAGCAGAGATAGTCTGGATTCTGAGGGTCTACAGCATTCTTATAGGAAGCCAAAGCCCATTCACGCAACTGCTTGCGCTGCTTACCTTCGGCAGTAGCATCATCCGGAAGGGTGAGCCATGGAGCCACACCAGCCATCAGTCTGCCGAAGCACTCCATATAGAGCACCTTTCTGTTGCGGTTGTCGAAGCTGGGACTGAACTCAGTCTGCATATTCTTCTGTAACTCGCCTTTAGCCATATTTTCCAAAACAGGCTGTGCCATCTTATAGGCTAGCGAGCACCAATATTGGCGGTCGCTCTGCTGAACAGTCTTCTTCTTGGCAGAAATTCCCATGAAAGGAACCAGCGCCAAGACTAGGGTCATCATGATACTTTTAAATATATAATTCATAGATAGTTGTATATTGTTTGTTGTTATTGATAATTGTAAGAGGCAAGTTGCCTGTAGCCTTAGCTGAGCAACTGCAAATATATATAAAATTAGTTAGAAACAAGCAGAGCGACCGTATATTTTAGTGTTTTTTCAACACTGGTGCACCATTTTCCCAGGAAATAGGTACCCACAAGTGTCTACTGTCACTCAAGTGTTTAGGATTCCACATGTCTGCCATGAACACATAGTCAGCACCATGGAACATCTTCTTCTGTGCTGCAGTTTCCACCTTATATATATAGGTACCCTGTGCACCGAAGGTCTTGTCAGCACCCTCGCCACGGCAAGGATTAGGCAACTGCTCCCAAGGACCGTAGATATTCTTTGCCTTGAACATGCGGGCTGCATTAGGCGCCCATCCGGTACATCCGCTGGTAATCATCCAGTAGATGCCATCCTGCTTGAAGATGGTTGGAGCTTCGTTCTGTCCGCCGGCAGCAACTCTTACGTAGCAACCGTTGTGCTGCATGTAGTCATCTGTCAACTGTGCGATTTGGAGTGTCAGGTTTTCCTCTGAAGAATAGATGTGGTAAGCCTTGCCATCATCGTCGATGAAGATGGTCATATCTCTCGACATCTGTCCACCCTGGAAGTCTCTCATCCAGAACATACCCCGTTCTATCTGCTTGCGCCAAGCTGGAGTCCACCACTCTTTCAGTTCAGGGAAGAGAAGCTGATGCTTGAGGTCGGTGGTATCAGGTTTGGAGAATCCGATAGGATAGATTCCCGGATTCACTCTTCCTGAGCGAACGAACTTGAATGGTCCGAAAGGAGTATCGCTGGTTGCCACACCATAACGGGCAGCAGCATATCCCTGCCCTTTCAATTCGAGATGGAACCACATGACGAACTTCCTGGTCTTCTGATTATAGAGCACCTTAGGGCGCTCGATGATGCAACCACCCTCGATGTCGCTGCCTGGTTCATTAGAAACAGGCAGCACCAATCCATGGTTGGTCCATTTCTTGAGATCCTTGGAAGTAAAGCAGCTTACGCCGAGAGAGCTGTAAGGCTTGCCATCCTGCGAACGGCTTTCGCCATACCAGTAATAGGTACCCTGATAGTTGAAGATGTTGCCACCATGTGCATTGATATGCTTGCCGGTATTGTCCTTCCACACGCCTCCGTCCATCGGAGCCTGTGCCAGAGTTGGGAGACAAGACATCATCCACAACACCATAAATACGAATAGTTTATTCATTTGCTGATGTATTATTAAGTTAGTAAAACGCTAATTGTTTATTTCGGTTACAAAATTAGGAAAAAAGCCCCTTTTAGGGGGCTAATATTCGGTATAAAAGGGACACAAATCGAGAAAATGCAGGAAAAATAATGCTAACTGTACGGTTGAAATTACCCAATATGCCCGTACAGGTTTTTATATTTTCACAGAATCAATGAAGGCTCAGAAGAGATTATCCATCAATGGACAATTTCATCTGAGCCTTGATTGATTAGAATACTTATTTAATCTAGTTTAGTCTAGAAGATTACTTCTCTGCTGACTGACCTGCTGATGTTGGCCAATATGGGTTCTGATACAATGGACTCTTCTCTACAGAAGAATAATCACTTGCTGTAAGCAGGAACTGCTTGATAGGAAGTGGCTGCAGATAGTGAGCCATGTGCCAGGTGAAACCATCCTTGTAGCTGTTGGTAGCTGTCATGTTCACCTCCAATGGACGATAGTACTCGCTCAGAGAAGAGCTTGACACGTTGGCATTAGAAGAACCATCAGCATTCAGGTTGTTATACCAGCTCTGCATTGGAGTATTCCAGAGATGAATACCCTCCATGTGAGCAGGAGTTGTCATCAACTGATCGTATGAACGCCAACGCTGCAAATCCATACCACGAAGACCTTCTGAAATCAACTCGCAACGACGCTCACGGCGGATGTTGTAGAGAATCTTATCGGTCAACTGCTTGCCTGCAGAGTAAGAACCCCAGTCGGCAGTTTCCTTGCTCATCTCAGTAGCATCGATGGTAACCTGTGGATTAACCGCATCACCTGTGAAGCCGGCAGCCTTACGTACATCCTTCCAATACTCCAGAACCTTGCCAGAAAGACTGTTGGTCAACATATACTCAGCCTCCATGTAGTTCAGCAGTGCCTCGGTAGCACGGAAGATTTCAGCTGCATTGTAGCAGTTACCATTACCTGTATTAGCCTTATCAAAGGTACCACCCTTACGGATTGCATAACCTGTAGAATAGTCATTCTCGGCATTACGTGTGGTAATGGTTGGATATGGCTCGTCGATGACATAGTGATCCTCTGAAGCAGACATATTCTTGAATACATTCTTCTGTCCAGGAACCTTCAGGAAGATGGTGAGACGAGGGTCACGATTGGTAGCTACATCGGCGATAGTCTGGTCGCTATAGGTATAGGCTGAATTATAGATAGGCTTACCATCCTTCATCACATAGCCCTCTACCATAGAGCGGGTGAGACCTACGCCAAAGTCTCCATGCTGGACACCAACCTCCACATTATTGACTACACCCAACTCCTTGCTATACTGGCGCCAAAGGATAACCTCAGGTGTACCCGACATATCTGTAGTACCCCAGATATTGAAGTAAGGGTTCTGAGGATCACCTTCCTTCTGAGGAATAGTACCGGTGTTCACCATCAACTGATCCTTATACTTGTCAGCTACCATTTCGGCAGCCTTGGCACTCTCCTGCAGGAAATACTTAGCCTCAGCATCAACAGAACCTGTAGGATACTGATAGTTGGCATTATACTCCTTAGCCTTGCCTGGCCATCCCTCGCCGTTAGGAACGAAAGCTGTGCCGGCAAAATAAGTCAGCCAAGAACCCTCGTAGAGAGCTACACGGCTCTTGAACAGGCGAGCTGCATCTGGAGAGATACGGGTATGGTTCTTGTCAAAACCATCCTGCATCAGCGAGATAGCCTTGTCCAGGTCTTCCATGATGAAACGAGCCACCTCGTTGCAAGGCTGACGCTTATTGGCAGCCACCAGGATTTCCTCATTATCAGGGAATGCCTCGGTTACAATAGGAAGGTCGCCCCACTTCTGCAACATATCAAAGTAGCAGTATGCTCTCATGAAGTAGATCTCACCGATATACTGGTTGATGATAGCCTCACTACCAGAGATCTTACCAGCCTTCTGAGCCTCGAGGATAGAATTGAGCTGGTAATTGATGTTGCGGATATTATTCCAAGACCAGTTGCCGTTATCATTGGCTGTTTTCCAAAGTCCTGTGGCAAACTTGCCATCACCTTTCCAGTTGATCTGGTTGTCGGTATTCACATCGCCGGCATAAAGACCGTAGCTCCAGTTGGCGTGTCCTGGCAAGACATCACCATAGAACTGATCGGCAGCAGCTTTCACCTTTGCCTCTGAAGTAAAGAATCCATCAGAAGGTAAGCTTGATGGTGGCTCCTGCTCCAGATAATCACTACAAGAAGAGAAGGATGCAGCAAGTGCCAATGACATAAGTGCTATATGTTTGAATTTCATATTAATATCTCCTTTTAATTATAATGTAACGTTAACACCGAAAGAGAAAGTGCGAGAGAGAGGATAACCATTACCATAATCGGTATCGATGGTCTCTGGGTCGAACTGACTTGGAAGATCGGTGATAGTGAACAAATTCTCTGCTGAAACGAAGAAGCGGACATTGCCCAAACCTGCCTTTGAAACCAAGCTCTGTGGCAGGGTATAGCCAATCTGAAGGTTCTTCATACGCAAATAAGCTGCATTGAGCAAATAGCGTGTCTGGGTATGGATGTTCTTCCCGCTGTACTGCGGACGTGGCAGATAGGCATTCAGATTCTCTGATTCGTAGCCATTCTTGACAGACCAGGTTTCTGAATCGCGGAAGTAGTCCTGAACGCCGGTAATACCTGCAGCCCACCATACACCAGAGTCGGTAGCTCCAAACAGAAATTCTCTCGCATCAGAATAATCACGCTTCATGACACCCTGCATGAATGCACGGAAGTCGAACCCCTTCCAGCTGGCGGTGAGATCAAGACCGAAGAGATAACGAGGAGTTTTGTTGCCGATAACCTTCAAGTCACCATGGTCTGCCAATGTATTGCTTCCATTAGAGATCTTGCCGTCGCCATCCAGGTCCTTGTACATGATATCACCAGCAGCCCACTTGTCGCCAAGCTGGCTCTGTCCACCATTTGGCAAGGTAGCCAGATGCTGGTTCATCTCATCATTAGTCTTGGCAATTCCGATGGTTTCATAACCCCAGATTTCGCCTACCTTGCGGTTCTCGATATAGCTAGACAAGGAACCGGTAGGGTTGTTTGGATAACGGGTTACCTTAGCCTGAGCATCTGAAACATTGAATGTTACACCATAGTTCAAGCCATTCTCCAGATGATCGCGCCAGCCAATCTGCAACTCCCAACCAGTGGTACGGAGGTCAGTATTGTTGGTCTTAGGAACAGCAGTTCCCAAAAGTGCAGGCAACTCAGGAGCAGGACCTACCATGTCCTTGGTATTACGTACATAGTAATCGAAGGAACCAGTCAGGCGGTTGTTGAAAGCACCCCAGTCGAGACCGACATCATAGCTTTCTACCTTTTCCCAACCCAAGGCTGCAGAAACCAGACCTGGAGCTGCAGTAATGTTGGTCTTCTTACCACCCTGAAGCCAGGCACCTGCGACAGAATTATAAGCTACTGTAGAATAGGTCTGATACCAGTTATCAATATTCTGGTTACCCAAAGAACCGTAAGATGCACGGAGCTTCAAGGTATTTACAGTATTCTCCAATGGCTTCCAGAAGTTTTCGTGAGCGATGTTCCAACCCAAAGAGAAAGATGGGAAGGTCTTCCACATATTGTTTCTACGGAACTTGGATGTACCATCATGACGGATATTGAACTCGAAAAGATACTTCTCATCATAGTTGTAGTTCAAACGGCCGAAGAAGCCCGCTGTCTGCCACTGGTTGCGTCCACCATTCACGGAAGGAACGATTTCCTTGCCTTCGTAGCTCAAGCCATTGGTCAGATCCACCTCCAGACGAGACTCATCCAAGATACCATTACGCTGCAGACCGAATTCGGTCTTTCTCAACTGCTCTGCCTGGAAACCACCCATTACGTGGAAGTTATGCTTCTTAGCCAGAGAGAAGTTGTACTCGGTATAAGCCTGGAAGTTATAGTAGTTCTCCTTATATTCATCCTCATGAACATTGGAACCCTTGTCGTAAACGATAGGATTGCCGGCAACATCATGGTTGTAGAGCATCTTCTTGTCCCAGTGGCGTGCAGTATTCTCTGAACGATAGGTGAAGTCGATATGAGTTCTCCAGTTCTTGATAGGCTCAATCAACAGGTTCACCTGCTGGTTCAGAATGTCACGCTCCTTGGTATCCTTACCTGCTGTAGCCAGACCGAGGGCAGGAGAAGGTGCAGAATAATAGTAACCGTTGCGATCCTGCAAAGGCAATACCGGCCAACCCTGACGTGCCAAGTCCTGATACAGACTGTTGGTCAAATTAGCAGGGCGCTGGAAATCGGTACGGGTCCAGCGGGTAGAGTAATCCAGGTGCAGCCAATCGGTAATCTGCGCACCAATCTTAGCTGCCGTATTGTAACGGTCGTTCTTATCCTTATCCAGCTTCATGAAACCGCCATTGTGCAGGTAGTTGAAAGAAGCATAGAAATTAAACTTATCATTACCGCCGCTCACACTTGCGTTATGCTCCTGAGAGAAGGCTGTGCTCTTATACAAGGCATCATACCAATCTACGTCATCTACACCATAGGCGTAGCCATCATTCCATGTTGTGCCGTTGCTGGAATCGATACCGTAGAGCAGGTTACCATTGGCATCCTTTCGGGTACCAGGACCTACAGGAGTGGCATTGTGATAAGCCACGATCTTATCCATACGCTCCTGATCGAAGAACACACCACTACCACCATTGGTATGAGCATCGTTTACCCATGCTGCATAGTCAACAGAGTTCATCATGTGCTTGCCACGAATCATTCCGCTGAAACGGAAGCTGTTATTATAGTTGACTGTAACCTTACCCGACTTACCTTTCTTGGTAGTAACCAAGATTACACCGAAAGGTGCACGGGAACCATAGATTGAAGATGCAGCAGCATCCTTCAATACAGATACACTTTCGATATCCTGTGGGTTGATGGTATTCAAATCACCCTCAGAACCATCAATCAAGATCAATGGAGTACCCTTGGAACCCTCACCAATGGTAGTAGTACCACGTACATTTACATTAGGAGTAGCATCCATAGAACCAGATGAACTGGAAATCTGCAAACCAGGAACCAGACCCTGCAATGCCTGGGTAGCATTGGCAACAGGACGGGAAGCAATCTCCTTGCTGTCGATTACAGAGACAGCACCAGTGAGGTTTACCTTCTTCTGAGTACCGAAACCTACGACAACTACTTCACTCAAAGCCTGATTGTCGTCTTCCAAAGTAACGTTCAACGGACCATTACCAGCTTTTACCGTCATGGTCTTATAACCTATATAAGACACTTCGACCATAGCACCTGGAGCAGCACTGAGCGAGAAGTTACCATCAATATCGGTAACAGTACCCGTCTTGGAACCCTTAACCTTTACGGTAGCACCGATTACCGGCTCACCAGAAGGATCAAGAACCTGACCTTTAACGACACCCGACTGCTGAACAACCTGAGCTGTAGAAGCTGCCATGATAGATTGTGGAGGCAAAGCAACGCCAGTTGCCAAAGCTGCCAAAGCCATCAATCTTCTAGACGATGTTATTAGCTTAAGATTTTCCATTTTAAGTTGTATTTTAATTTATTAGTTTATATTATACTGTTTATGTAAAAAAAATGTAAAGTGCCGCCTTCGCTCTCGCCAAGGCAACTTTTATTGCTTCACAATTGCAAAATTCGGTCTTTTTTATCATATATTAGGGAAAAATTCGAGAAAATAAGGGAAAAATTCGGGAAAAAGCTGTAAATTTGTACCCAAAATACAAAGAAATACTAATAATCAAGATGAGAACGATATATTTGATACTGACTTTTGTGTGCTGCATCATTGCTAAAGCGGAAACATTTCCATACCGCAGCATTGCATCTTTTAACATTTCGCCAGCGTCTGAAAGCCATTGCATGATACTAGATAGCGAAGGAATGATGTGGGTGGGAACCAATTCCGGACTCAAATCATACGATGGCTATACCGTGAAATCGTATAAATCGAATGCTCTTTCTCCAGGTATTCTTCCCAACAACGACATCCGTTCCATGGCAGAAGACCACGAGCAGAACCTCTGGCTGGGAACCCGAAACGGCCTGGTAAAGATAAACCGGAAGACTGGCGTTTTCAAGACCTATTTCCTGCCAAGCGAAGATCAGAGAATCATCTACCATCTCTTTGTTTCGAGAGATGGTACACTCTGGGTTGGTACAGATGGAGGATTATCTTATTTCAATCCGGAAAATGAATCCTTCTATACCTATACTTCCAGGAATGCCTGGCGCATCGATGAAAACGGAAAGAAACAGCGCCTCAATTCTTTCAGCGTAAAATGTGTAACTGAAGACAAAAACGGCGACCTTCTCATCGGTACCTGGTCTTCCGGACTGATGCGTCTGAAACGTGGCAGCAACGTATTCCGCAGCTACCCGAAGCTGAATGACATAAATTCTGCCTACTCGCTCTTTTTCGACAGAAACCATCGTCTCTGGGTAGGAACCTGGGGATACGGAGTGCTGTGCATCAGCAATCCGGACAATCTGAAGAATCCGCAATATCATCAATATCCCTATACAACCAATAATTTCGACATCTTCTATAAATTCGTAGAAGACCCTACTACGCATACTCTCTGGGCATGCACAAGAGAAGGCATCTGCTTTCTCGATGAAAACCTGCCGCAGGCCAGCTGGCAGAAATATACCCAGATAGGCAACAGCCGACTCATCTACTGCAATGATATCTGCACAGATGGGGGGGGCAACATCTGGCTCTGCACGCAGAATGATGGAGTCCTGCAGATTACTACCACACCATCGCTCTTCAGGCAGTGGCATCTGGGAAATCTTCAGAATGCCCCTACCATCAACTACGTGAATGCCATACTAACCACCGATGGAGCATGGTTCTGGCTGGGGCTCAACCCATACGGAGTAGCGCTCTACAACAGATACACCGGTGCCACCTATTATAATAGTGAAATTCCAGGTTTTGGCAGTTTGCACGACTATACGCTAACCACGAGTATCACCAGCATTGCCAAAAGAAGCAATGGGGAAATCTGGTTTGCGGTCAACAACTATGGTATCGTAGTCAAACCAAAGGAGGGAAATGCCTTCGAACTGAATCGCAGCAATACCAAATACATCCAAGAAGACTTTGTCAATGCTGTTTTCGAATCAAAGGATAAAACCATGTGGATAGGAAGCCGCAATGGTATGAGTATCGTGTATCCAGACAATACAGGCTACTTCCTGACCATGAAAGAAGGTAAAAACGACTTCAGCAGCTGTGACATCCGTAACATCTGCCAGGATAGGCAGGGTAACATCTGGGTCTCTACCAATAATGAAGGCATCATCCGCATTTCGGGAAATCCCAAGAACATCCGATCGCTGAAATACAAGCAATACAGCTTTAAAAACCAGCTGTTTGCCATCAATGATGCCCAGAAATGTATGGAGGACAAGCAGGGCAGACTCTGGGCGATATCAAACAGTGGCGGACTCTTCCTATATAATAAGGAGGAAGACCGTTTTGAATACCAGAACCGAAAGATTCATCTTCCGGATGACCAGACCTTCTCCATAGAAGGCGATGCTTTCGGCAATATCTGGGTAGCGCTCAACAAGTCTCTGGCTTATATTACCTGGAAAAGTCAGGATGCGGAAGACTTGCGCAACATCACTTACTTTACCCGGGAAGACGGTTTGGGAGAAGTCCATTTTTCGGCGGATGCCAGTTATCAGTTTGGCAAGGAAATCTTCTTCGGCGGAAGAACAGGCTTCTTCTCCTTCACTCCATCTCCTCTTATGGGAATGAAGCATCACAAGAAGAACAGCAAGCTCATCATTACCGACCTGCTGATAGACGACGTGCCATTTGCCATGCTGGACTCTGTTCTCAAAAGTGATATTTCGAAAGAAATGCCTCACTATACCCAGGAGATTACCATACCGGCAAAGGTGAAGAAGTTTGATATCGAGTTTGCACTCCTCACTTACGGCAATGCCAGCAAGAATGTCTATGCCTACCAGCTGGAAGGTTATGATGAAGACTGGCAATACTGCAAGCCTGATGTTCACAAAGCCACCTTCCAGAACCTAAGCGCAGGAACCTACAGATTGCGTCTGAAGGCCACCGACAGCTATGGTCAGTGGCAGGAACTGCCCTACACCATCACCATCAAGGTGCTGCCGCCATGGTATGCATCCAGAATAGCCTTCATGCTCTATATCCTGATGCTGATAGGCGGCATCTTTGCTGCTGCCAGATGGTATAAGGAGCAGGTGAAGACCAGAAACAGCCTGCAGATGGGTGTTATCCTTACCAATATCACCCACGAGCTGCTCACCCCGCTCACCGTCATTTCTGCCACCATCTACAAGCTCAAGGAAAGAGCACCACAGTATGAGGAAGACTATCTGGTGATAGACAGCAACATCAACCGCACCACCCGACTCCTGCAACAGATCCTGGAAGTGAGAAAGTCGCAGGCAGGACAGCTGCATCTGCTCGTGAGCCGCAGAAACCTGATTTCGTTCATAGAAGAAGCTTGCGAGAATATCCGTCCGATGGCTGAACACCAGAAGATTACCCTATCCCTGGAGAAGCCGAAGACTGAAGGCATGGCATGGTTTGATGCCGACAAGATGGATAAGATCATCTACAACCTGCTCTCCAACGCCATTAAATATAATAAGGTGGGAGGCAAGATTGATGTATCACTCAGCCTCAGCAAGGAACAGGCCATCATCACCATCGCGGATAATGGCATCGGTATGTCGAAAGAGAAGATGAAGCATCTCTACACCCGATTCTTCGATGGCGACTACCGCAAGCAGAACATGCCGGGAACCGGCATCGGACTGTCGTTGACCCACGACCTGGTGAAACTGCATCATGGCGATATCCAATGTGAAAGTCAGGAAGGCGAAGGCACTACCTTCACCATCACCCTGTCTATCAGAAAAAGTGCGTATGCACCAGATGAAATAGACAATTCTGAAAAAACAAATGCAGTAAATCGGGAAGCCATCAGACAGGCAAGCCAGGAAACGAAGCTGGAATTCCAACCTGCTTCTGAAGACAAACCTAAGCTGGCACCTGTCCGCCAGAGCATCTTCATCAGAAAGAATGCGAGCAAGATCCTGGTGGTGGAGGACAACGAGGAACTGCTCGCCCTGATGCTGCAGGTATTGAGCAAGAACTATCATGTGTTTACGGCAAAGAACGGAAAGCAGGCGAAAAACATCATCATGAAGGAGAAACTCGACCTCGTGGTGAGCGACGTGATGATGCCAATCATGGATGGTATCGAACTGACCAAGCAGCTGAAGTCTGACAAGAGTTTCTGGCAGCTGCCTATCATCCTGCTCACCGCCAAGAGCAAGGAAGAGGACAAGACCGAGGCTTATGCCGCAGGAGCAGATGCCTACATCACCAAGCCTTTCAAGTTTGAGGAGCTGGAAGTCCGGATCAATGCCCTTCTTGCCAACCGCAAGAAGATGATAGAGAAGATTCAGGCAGAAGTTGCGCTCCAAACCAGCACGGAGAGCGAAACACAGACTGCGTTACATTTGAGCAACCCTGATCAGGCATTCATCACTCGTGCCACAGAGGTAGTGATGCAACATCTTGCAGATGGCGATTACAACCGCGATTCTTTTGCCAAGGATATGGTGATGAGCGAATCCACTCTATATAATAAGGTGAAAGCCACAACAGGGCAAACGGTCATTGCCTTCATCACCAGCATCCGCCTGAAGGAAGCTCAGCGCATCATCCGGTCGAACCCTAACATTCTGATCAGCGAAGTGGCAACCCAGGTGGGTTTCAACACTCCGAAGTATTTCTCCAAATGCTTCAAGAAGGAGTTCGGTATCTTCCCGAAGGAGTATGCTGAGCAACTGAAAAAGAGGTAAATGCCCTATCAAACTGGCAAAAAACAACACAGACAAATTCAATTTGTCCGTGTTGTTTTTTTTAGAGAACCCAGCAAGAGATTAAGCTATTGCAGTATACAAAACGGTGAGTTACGCGATCAAAAACTATGAGTTTTTTACTCCTGAAAGTACATATAAAAAGTGTTTGAGAGAAGAATGAGGAAAGTTTACTGGTTATCAGTTACTTTCCTCATTTTGGTTAAAAGTGGCGAGGACAGACGAAGACGGGAATACGACAAGTTGAGACAGAGGAACGTTACCTATCCGTAACCTACACCCCAAATGGGGAATGTTGAGGTTTGGAAGAATGAGGAAGGTTACGAATTGAATTTGAATACTCTGATTTATAGTGAGTTACTGATGAGTAACGTAAGATTTTTGATTACGAACCAAATTTGCCGTGTTCTGCCGTGAAATGCGTAGCAAGAAAAGACTCTTCATGTATTAATTTTGAACGCAAAAAAGAATGACGTTATGAAGAGTACATTTTCAATTATCTTCTACCTCAAAAGACAGGTAGTAAAGAAAGATGGTACTGTTCCAGTTATGGGACGTATCACAGTGGACGGAACACAGGCGCAGTTCAGTTGCAAGACAACTGCCAATCCAGATTTGTGGGACACCAAGGGCGGACGCATGATAGGTAAGAGTATGCAGGCTTTGGAAGTGAACCGCAAATTGGACAAGATGCGTGTGAGTATCAGCAAGCATTATCAGGAGATTATGGACAGGGATAACTTCGTCACTGCCGACAAGGTGAAGAACGCCTTTCTTGGCTTGGAGTATCGTTGCCATACACTGATGAAAGTCTATTCCCAAAGCCGTGATGAAATGGAAAAGCAATATAAGGCTGGCATGAAATCTTTGAGTACATACACGAAGTATAGAATCGGGTGTGCCTATGTGGGCGAGTTCTTGCAGGCGCATTACCATGTGAAGGATATTGCTCTGAAAGAGTTATCGCTGCCTTTTATCACAGACTACGAGACTTTTCTCAGAACCGACAAGCACTTGAAGATAAACTCTGCGATGGTGTTTGTCCGCAATCTCCGTGCAATGGTATTCCGTGCCATAGATAATGAATGGCTCGTAAAAGACCCATTCAGACGATATGAGTACAAGGAAGAAGAGACCACAAGAGAGTTTCTGAGCAAAGAAGAGATTCACCTGTTGATGGAAACACCTATCACAAGAAAGAAGATGAGTATGGTGCGTGACTTGTTCCTGTTCTGTTGTTTTACAGGTCTCGCTTTCATTGATCTGTACAACTTGAAGGAAGAGAACATCAAGGAATTTTTCGATGAAGGTGAATGGATTGTTATCCATCGACAGAAGACAGGAACGGAAGCCAACATCAAGTTGCTTGATTATCCCAAGCAGATTATGGAAAAATACCGTGGATTGTGTGAAGACGGCAGGGTGTTTCCTGTACCCAACTACCAAAGTTGTATGGATTCGCTCAAAAGACTGGGAAAGAAATGTGGTATCACCAAGCCGCTATCCTGGCACATGAGCCGTCATTCGTTCGCAACCTCGGTTTGCCTCTCCAACGGAGTCCCAATAGAAACCGTGAGTTCAATGCTTGGTCACAAGAACATAAAGACAACCCAGGTGTATGCCAAGATTACCAAGGAAAAATTGAGCAAAGACGTGGAAAAGTTGTCTCAGCAGATTAATAACATTGAGGAATTCACGTTTGGAAATGTTTGCAACGATAATACTAACACTATAAATGGCAGAGTATGAAACGACAAGTGATAACAATACAAGAAGATATGGTCATCTACGCCCCACATCATGGTGAGGTATGGATGACAGTTTGGGAGATTGCCGAACTGTTGAATGTAACAGGGATAGCAGTGAAGAATACCATCAAGCGCATTTGGAAACAAAGTGTGCTGAAAGATTTCCAGCATTCTCAATACATCAAACTCGAAAATGGATATTCTGCGCATGTCTATGATATGGAAGTGATTATCGCCATAGCACTTCAAATGGATACATACCAAGCCTTGTTGTTCAGACAATGGTTTATCAGTAAGGTAGTGAACCGCAAGGATTGCCAAGCAGAGCAAGTAAAACACGAGTATCCGATGATTATTGTGATGAACGGAACGATGCCAAGAGGTGCAAGTTAGAATCTCTCATCTTTTAATAAGATTCCTACACCTTTATAATATAATCGCGTACAGGGGGAACGATTTTTGTCGTTGTACCCTGTACGCTATTTTTGTTTCGCTATTATGAAGCAGTACCCTCCCCTTGTGAAACAGTGCCGTCGATTATCGGCTTGCGGTAATTACCAGTGAGAAGTGCTTGTATCTCGGATTCCGGATAGAGGGTTTTGCCACATAATATAATGTAGGGCAAAATGCCTTGTTTGCGATATTCCTGCAAGGTGCGGCGACTAAGCTTCAAATGCTCGGAGAGTTCCTTGTCGGTGAGGTATCGCTCCCCGTCCAAAGGTGGGCTGTAGGACTCGATGAATGAGGATAGCCAGTTGTTGGCTTTCTTCAAGGATTGCATGGCGGTGTCTATCGACTTGCTCTCATGCGTAAGAAGTTGGTTCATGTTCATTGTTTACAATTTGGATTAAGTGGTGAATATAAAATGTGTTGGCTCGCCCAGGGTGAAGTTTTTGGCTTTGCCTTGGGCGAGTTTGGCTTTACGCTATACCGATTTGATTCTGGCTATAAGCGGAACGATGGCTTTGACCTCTTCGGGGCAGTAATAGAATTGGCGACCTATCTGGGTATGCCCCAAGAAACGGCGGTCACGAAGTTTTTGTAAGGTGCGCTGGCTGATGCGTAGTTGCTGGCAGACCTCATGACCTGTAAGCCATTTGTTCAGACGCTTGCCGTTAGCCTTATGCTTCAGCGACTCAACTTTCTTTACCAAGGCATCGTATCTTGCCATCATCAAGTCGAATGCCTTCTTTTCCATTGTTACTACTTCCATATTCTCTGTTTTATTGGTTCAACAAATTCGGGTGCAAAGTTAATGTGTGTATGTTGAAAAACAATGAAAATGAATAACTGTGGCAGTGCTTTTCTGGGGTTTGCCGACCGCTTGGCAAGAAAAATCAAGAAAATTACACGTGGGTCATTAATGAGTTGTTAAACGGGTATTTCTCAAATGGTTAATTTTGCCGCCGAGAAATAAAAACAACGAATTATATAACATTTCAAACGGAATTAGAATGGAAGTAATAACAATGGAAAGTGCAGTCTTCAAAAAGCTGACAGAACAGTTGACAGAAATAGTCCAGTACGTGCGATTGGCAAAAATGGCATTTCAAGAGAACTTGACGGGTAAGGGATTGAAGCCGATGTTGACCAATGACGATGCAGCTAAGATGCTTGGTGTGAGCAAGCGCACCTTGCAGCGAATGCGCTCAGAGAATCGCATTGATTTTATTAAAATTGGCAATCTATGCCGATACCAAGTTGAAGCCATTGAAAGAATGGTTGAGGAACGAACAATAGCAAAGGAAACATGAGCATGGAAGATGGAACATTGAGAAAACTGGAGTTATATCTCCATGACCTACACAAAAAGATAGACGGCATCTACGACATGCTGATGTTGAGACACGAACGAGAGACGGAGCAAAAAGGAGGTTCTGCCATCAATGAAAAATTGCTCGACAACCAGGACCTCTGCCTCTTATTTCAAATCTCCCCTCGTTCCCTTCAACGCTATCGCAGTCTGGGAGTGCTTCCCTACAAGCGTTTGGGGCAGAAAACATACTACACGGAAGAGGATGTGATGCAGTTTGTAGAGAATAATGTAAAAGAATTCAAGAAAGAGAATGTGGAGCATTACTTGACTCGCATTCATCAGAAATTCAAATAACAACAGTATTCACCATTAAAAATTTACAATTATGGTACAAAAGAAAAAGAGTGATGAACAGGACGTGCTGGTAGTCCGTGACGAGAAGACGGGCGAGATCAGCGTCGTCGCCGGACTCAGCAGGGACGGCACACCGAAGCGAGCACCCGCCAAGGCGGAGAACACGTCCGACTTCCTGCGTTTTGACCGCAACAGTGACCTGATGGACAGTTTCTTTAGAAACTTCTTCCGCCAGTGCAAGGAGCCAAGCCGATTCGGATTCTACCGCATAGCGGCAGACCAGGTGGAAAACCTGCTTGGTGTGATGAAGGAGTTGCTGAAAGATCCGGAGGCTAACAAGGAGATTCTTTCCGCCCACAAGGTTGACACCTCCAATTATGAGAAAGAGGCAAAGCAATCGGAAGGTCAGGCGAAAGAAAACGCATCATCGGACGATGCGTCCAAGACGCAAGCTAACACAGAAAAAGAGAATGTATCATCTGAACAAACCAACGAAAAAAAGAACGACATGGAACAGAAACCAGAACAGACCGCAACCGAACAGAAGGCACAGACCGCTTCGGGTGTAAAGCAGAACCTCATCAGTGGTAACGATGTGAACCTGCAGGAACTTGGTGCCAAATATGGCATAGACTTCAACAGTATGAATGAGAAGGATATGAAAGCCCTGCTCAACTACGGCAAGACGGGGCTTGTGATTGTGAAGCCGACCTTCGGCGGTGAACAGATAGAGATACAGGCCCGTCTGTCATTCCGCAAGGACGATAACGACCAGTTGCAACTCGTGCCGCATTTCGTGCGCAACGAGCCAAAACTCGATGTCGCTTACAAAGGCTATACCTTCACTCCAGAGGACAAAAAGAACCTGTTGCAGAACGGCAATCTCGGAAAGGTAGTGGATTTCCCCGACAAGAATACAGGTGAGCTGCGTCCTCATTTCATCAGTATCGACCGTCTCACCAATGAGATTGTTGACATCCCGACCAACAAGGTGCGCATACCCGATACCATCGGCAAGACACCTATTACCAAGGACGACAAGAGAGTGCTCTACTCAGGTATTCCGCTTCGCAAGGAGATTGAGCTTGCCAACGGGCGCAAGTTTACACCGCTGTTGCAGGTGAATGTGGAACAGCGTGGCGTGGAGTTCGTGCCTGGCAGCACAAGACAGGCGCAAGGTCAGAAACAGAATGGAGACAAGAAGCAGACCGCTGACAAGCAGGAGCAGAAGGCAGAAGGTGATGCGGGCGGTCAGAAGAAGCAGCAAGATCCCAACCACTGGCTCAATGAGGATGGGACCATCCGCCGACTCAACACCTATTTCAAGAAGGAACTGACCGAGCAGCAGAAGGACGACTATGTGGCAGGCAAGACCATCGAGATCAAGGAAGTGCCCAACAAGAACGGCAGCGGTACCTATACCGCCTATGTGAAGTTCGACTTCGACAAGATGCAGCCACGTTCCTACCGCAACAATCCAGACCTCAAACAGGCAAAGGAACAGATTCCGACCAACGAGAACAAGGTACAAGTCGCCGTCAACGAGCAGGGCAAGACCCATGAGGCGACCAAGCACACCAAGGAGCCGCTGAGTCCGGGACAGTCTGCGCCAAAGAACGAAAAGCAGCAGAAGGAACAGAACGCCGAGGAACAGAAGCCAAAGAGAAAAGCAAGAAGCGTGAAGATGTAGTTGCCGCCACTTGATCCACAGAGTTAATCATCCATCATAACAACCGACATCTGCGACCGTCTATCCCACGGTTGCGGATGTCACAAAAACAACAGACAATGAAGACAATCATCGCAGAGAAACCAAGCGTAGCCAAGGAAATCGCCCACATTGTAGGAGCTGACAAGCGTGAGGAAGGCTATATGCAGGGCAATGGCTATTATGTGACATGGGCATTCGGACATTTAGTGCAGCCAGCCATGCCGGAAACCTACGGCATGAAGGGATTCCATGCAGAGAATCTGCCTGTGATTCCCGACCCGTTCGTTCTTGTTCCCCGACAAGTCAAGACAGAGAACGGCTACAAACCAGATGCAGGTGTGCTTGCCCAGATTAAAATTATCGGCAAGCTGTTTGACAGCAGTGAGCGCATTATCGTAGCAACCGATGCCGGACGTGAGGGAGAGTTGATTTTCCGATACCTCTATGCGTATCTCTGTTGCCAGAAACCTTTCGACCGTCTCTGGATCAGTTCGCTTACGGACACCGCCATCCGTGAGGGACTCCAGAACCTCAGGGATGGCAAGGAGTATGACAATCTCTATCATGCAGCCAAGGCACGAAGTGAGGCAGACTGGCTCATCGGCATCAACGGCACACAAGCCCTGACGATAGCCGCAGGACGTGGCACCTATTCCGTAGGTCGTGTGCAAACTCCGACCCTTGGCATGGTGTGCGAACGCTATTGGGAACACAAGCGTTTCGAGTCGAAACCGTTCTGGCAGGTACACTTCGGTGTGGTTGATACAGACAGTGGCAATATACTGAAGTTCACATCTGCCAACCGATGGACAGACAAAGCCACCGCAACCGACATATATAATAAGGTGAAAGATACCGGTTCTGCCATCATCACAAAGGTCGCAACCAAGCGAAAGGTGGAGAAGGCACCGCTCCTTTACGACCTCACCACCTTGCAGAAAGAAGCCAACTCCCAGCATGGCTTCACGGCAGAGCATACACTCTCCATCGCCCAGAAACTCTACGAGGCAAAGTTCATCACCTATCCAAGAACATCAAGCCGCTATATTTCGGATGATGTATTTGCCACCCTTCCCAAACTCTTTAAGAATCTGGAGAATCATTCGGAATATGGAGAAAAAGTGAAACTCTTGCCTGGCAGTGAGGACTACAGCAAGAACAGCGTGAATGCAGCCAAGGTGACCGACCACCATGCCCTGCTCATCACAGAAAATGCAGCCATTGGTCTTTTCAAGGACGAGAAGATCGTTTATGACATGATATTGTGCCGGATGATTGAAGCGTTCTCAGCAGACTGCATCAAGGACATCACATCAGTAACGGCGCAAGTGGATCATGAAGTTGAGTTTGGCATCAGTGGCTCCATCATCCGACAGACTGGCTGGCGAACGTTGTCGCTCAAGGATAAGAACAACAGGCAGGACAAGGATGCAGACGCAACAGACAATGAGGTCAAGGATCAAGTCATTCCCAACTGGCAAAAAGGACAGCATATCACTCTTTCAGGCTGCACCATCACGGAGGGCAAGACCAAACCAAAGCCATTGCATACGGAATCCACATTGCTTGCAGCAATGGAGACCGCAGGCAAAGAGATAGAAGATGATACGATGCGCCAGGCAATGAAGGACAGCGGTATTGGCACACCTGCCACACGTGCCGCCATCATCGAAACCCTGCTCAAACGAGAGTATATGGTGCGCCAGCAGAAGAAACTTGTGCCGACGGAAAAAGGACTCGCCCTGCATTCCGTGGTGAAGAACATGGCGATTGCCAATGTGGAGATGACGGGCAAATGGGAGGCGGAACTTGCCAAGATTGAACGAGGTGAAGCAAGTGCAGACGGGTTCACCCATAGTATCGAAGGTTATACCCGTGAAATCACTGCGGAATTGTTAGGTTGTGACAGACTTTTCAGCCACAAGGATTCCGGCTGCCAGTGTCCTAAATGCAAGCAAGGTACCATGCAGTTCTTCGGAAAGGTAGTAAGATGCAGCAACAAGGAGTGCGGTATGCCAGTGTTCAAGCAGGTAGCAGGAAAGTTGCTCACTGATGCCGACATCACCGACTTGCTCACCAAGGGCAAGACCAGAACGCTCAATGGTTTCACCAGCAAGCAAGGCAAACCATTCTCCGCAGCCATTGCCTTTGACGAGAAATTCAACACGAAATTCGTCTTTGCAGAGCGCAAAAAAGCAGAAAAGCGAGGAAATGTGAAGAGATACAAGAAATAGTTTGTACCTTTGCCACCGAAACATGGTTCATAAATGGTGTCTTGATTCAGGATGCTTTTATTTACTGTGGATTAAGTGGCGGCACTCGGAGGGATACCGAGTGCCTTTTTCTTGCTTTCAACTAACACCAACCGCCATCCACGGTTTATTATTCACCACTTAATCCATTCAACAGACAAATGAACAGAAAGAAACAGGCACAGACAGAGCTGTCCTATTACGGACTGTACCTCTTGAACCACCTCAGAGAGAACCGTTTTCCACAAGCCAGCGATGCGGACTTTATCCGCGAACGTGCAGACCATGCCGCAGAAGTATATGAGCAGGCACGGCGTGATGCCCTCTTTGCCGATGCTGCACAAGAACTTGCCATGTCAGCATTGCTGAAAGGTCTCCGCTTTTCCAAGTACAGCATCCTGTATGATGTTGTTGACAGTGAGTTTCCCCTGGAGGTAGCAGTAGAAGATCAGGAAGCGTTTGTCAAGAACCTCCTGCCTTTGGTTGATAACGTGTATTCCATTTACGACCTCACCGATGACGATTTTGCCCAGTCACCGGACTATGACCAGCTCTATACAGAGTTGACGGGAGCCGTAGCCCTTTTCATAGAGTCAAATGGCGTACAATAGAAAACAACGTCTGAACGACAACATCAAGGCGATAGAGACAGCATTCATCCTTGACAGGGAACAGCGCACGCCGACCGCCCGTGAGCGTCTCCTTCTGGAGCGTTACTGCGGATTCGGGGGATTGAAGTGCATCCTGAACCCTGCCAGGGAACTGGCGGATGCCGTCCATTGGGCAAAGTCAGACCTTGAATTGTTTGCTCCAACAGTGGAGCTGCATAGACTTATCCGTGAAAACAGCAAGAATGAAAGCGAGTACAAACAGTTGATGGACAGTCTGAAACAGTCTGTCCTCACGGCATTCTACACGCCGTCAGCCGTTACAGAGGCTCTGACGGATGTGTTGAAAGAGCATCAGATTATCCCCGAAAAGGTACTTGAACCCTCGGCAGGCATTGGTGCCTTTGTCGATTCCGTCTTGGATAACAATCCCAAGGCAGACATTATGGCGTTTGAAAAAGACCTGCTTACAGGAAAGATACTCCACCATCTGCACCCGGAGCAGAAAGTGCGCATAGAGGGATTCGAGAAGATAGAAAAGCCTTTCAATGATTACTTCGACCTCGCCATCTCAAATATTCCCTTTGGCGATGTTGCCGTATTTGATCCGTCCTATACAGCCATGAAAGGCATGAGGGCACTTGTTACCAGACGCATACACAACTACTTCTTTGTCAAGGCTCTTGATACGGTAAGGGACGGCGGATTGGTTGCCTTCATCACCTCACAAGGCGTATTGAATGCCAAAAACAACAGTGCCGCGCGTTTTATGATGCTCTATCATGCAGATCTCGTGTCAGCGATTCGTCTTCCCAACAACCTGTTCACGGAAAATGCCAATACGGAAGTGGGCAGTGACCTCATCATCCTCCAGAAAAACAGCCAAAAGGAGTCGCTGCGAGGAGACGACAACCTGCTTGATACCGTCTATAATGACGAGAACCGCATTCCGACAAACAACTACTTTCTGGAGCATCCGGAACGCATTATCCATACAACAGCAAAGTTGGATACTGACTCATTCGGCAAACCTGCAATGATATACACGCATGAGGATGGCGTGGAAGGCATTGCAGATGATTTGCGAAAGATGCTCCATGAAGACTTTAAGAAGAACCTCAATTTGAACCGATACTTGGGGATAGAGGAAACAAAAGCTGAGGAAGTTAAGGAGGTTGAAGAAACAGAAAAGATGAAGCCGTCTATTGAGGAAAAGCAGAACGATACGGTAGTATCCTTGCAAAAGCAGGAAAAGCCTACTGATGATGCTGAGCTATCCCCAAAGTCCAATCATCAGCAGCCGCCAGTCCAAATGACGCTGTTTGACCTTTGGGGAATGGAAGAAGGAAACCGTCAGACTGTCCATTTTACGAAGAAGAAAGCAGAGGTAACAGTGGGTGCTGCCGCCAAGAAAGTGTCAAGGAAGAAAGCAAGTCCGTTGGTAAAAAGCGTCAATCCGACGTTTGAAGTTGTGACAAAGCCTGTGGAAAAAGAAGAAAAGCCTTCGTTGACAGATACAAAAGAGCAGGAAACAGCACAGGAGACAAAACCAATCCTGCCTGGGGATGAGCCATACGCAAGCATCTCTTGGGAAGAGAATCCGCCAATCAACGGCTTTTACGAGATGATGATGACCATGGCTCCCGAAGACAGGGTGCTGCTGCGCCAAAAGGCGGAACTGCACCGTCAGGAACAACTCAAGGCTTTGGGCGTTGAAGATACGCTTGATCCGAAGTTCAAACCGCCGATGGAACCGATAGAAGTTCTCAAAGCTCAAATCGGGCATGGACATTCGAAAGGGAATGAGCCAAAAGAAGATTCCAAGACTCAGAACACATTGGAAGAAACAAATCATGAGCGGGAACAGCAAAAAGAGCAAGAAAGAAAGCGGGAAGAGCTGGCAAAGAAGAAAGAGGATGCTATGAAGCCCCGTCCATTTGATGAGAAACTGGAAAGTTTTCATCGTGAGGGTTCTATGGTGCTCGACTCTGCCAGAACCATCGGTGTATTGAAAGACCTTACCAAGTATGGTGCTACCTTCATGCCGTTGGATCTGAATATGGAGCAGAAAGAAAAGGCAGTCTTGTATATCGCCCTCCGTGATGCCTATCAGAAACTTTACACCTATGAAGCGGAAGAACAGACGGAAAACAAGCAGATGCGTGAGAGTCTGAATGTCTATTATGACGCTTTCTTCATCCGCTTCGGCAACCTCAATGCCAAGCAGAACGTGAAGTTCATCCTTATGGATGCCTCAGGGCGCGACATGCTGTCGTTGGAACGGGTGGAAAACGGACAGTTCACAAAGTCAGACATCTTCGACCACCCGGTCTCTTTTTCGCTTGACGAGGTCAGTCATGTGGATTCTCCAGAGGAAGCGCTCACCGCCTCGCTCAACAAGTTCGGCCGTATCGACTTGCCGTATATGACTGAATTATCGGATATGCCGGAACAGGAACTGACGGAAGCGCTTAAAGGACGCATCTATTACAATCCGCTCATAGATGGCTACGAGATTGCCGACCGCTTCATTGCTGGCAATGTAATAGAGAAAGCGGAGCGTATAGAAGAATGGCTGAAGGAAAATCCCGACTATGCAATCGTGAGGGAGTCGTTGGAAGCCTTGAAGGCAAGCATTCCCGAACCGATAGCCTTTGAGGACCTGGACTTCAACTTCGGTGAGCGTTGGATACCTACAGGTGTGTATTCCGCTTACATGAGTCACCTCTTCAATACACAGGTCAGCATCGTCTATTCCGACAGCATGGACGAATATTCGGCAAAATGCAGTATGAAGACCATGGCCATCACGGATGAGTATATGGTGAAGGGATATTACCGCCACTATGACGGCATGAGTCTTCTGAAACATGCCCTGCACAACACCTGTCCCGACATGATGAAGAGCATCGGTGAGGATGAACACGGCAACGACATCAAGGTGCGTGACAGCGAGGGCATACAGCTTGCCAATGCCAAGATTGACGAAATCCGCAACGGGTTCACTGAATGGCTGGAGGAGCAGTCTGACTCCTTTAAGGAACGCTTGACAACGATGTACAACCGGAAGTTCAACTGCTTCGTGCGTCCGAAGTATGACGGTTCTCACCAGACCTTCCCCGGTTTGGACTTGAAAGCCCTTGGCGGAAAGTATGGTGTCAAGAGTGTGTACCCAAGTCAGAAGGACTGTGTATGGATGCTTTTGCAGAACGGCGGCGGGATATGTGACCATGAGGTGGGAACTGGCAAGACCCTCATCATGTGCATGGCTGCGCATGAGATGAAACGTCTCGGTATGGCTCACAAGCCGATGATTATCGGGCTGAAAGCCAATGTCGCGGAGATAGCTGCCACCTATCAGACAGCTTACCCCCATGCGAGGATACTCTATGCCTCGGAGAAGGATTTTTCCACCAAGAACCGTGTCAGTTTCTTCAACAACATCAAGAACAACGACTATGACTGTGTAATCATGTCGCATGACCAGTTCGGGAAGATACCGCAATCGCCAGAACTCCAGCGGCAGATATTGCAGGCTGAGCTTGATACTGTGGAGGAGAATCTGGAAGTGATACGCACGCAGGGCAAAGACGTGTCGAGGGGAATGCTCAAAGGCTTGGAAAAGCGAAAGCAGAATCTGGAGGTGAAGTTGCAGAAGATAGCCTACAGCATCGAGCAGCGCACCGATGATGTGGTGGACTTCCGCATGATGGGCATCGACCACTTGTTTGTGGACGAGAGTCACCAGTTCAAGAACCTCATGTTCAACACCCGTCACGACCGTGTGGCAGGACTCGGCAACAGCGAGGGAAGCCAGAAGGCGCTCAACATGCTCTTTGCTATCCGTACCATACAGGAACGGACAGGCAGAGATCTGGGAGCGACATTCCTGTCGGGAACAACTATCAGTAACTCACTGACAGAGTTGTATCTGCTTTTCAAGTACCTGCGCCCCAAGGAACTGGAGCGTCAGGACATCCGCTGTTTCGATGCGTGGGCGGCAATCTTCGCCAAGAAGACTACCGACTTCGAGTTTAACGTCACCAACAACATCGTACAGAAGGAGCGTTTCCGATACTTCATCAAAGTACCGGAGCTTGCTGCTTTCTACAACGAGATAACCGACTATCGCACGGCGGAGGCAGTTGGTGTGGACAGACCGGAGAAGAACGAGATCCTTCATAACATACCGCCGACACCAGAGCAGGAAGATTTCATCCAAAAGCTGATGGAGTTTGCCAAGACAGGTGATGCCACCATCCTCGGCAGACTGCCACTGTCGGAAACGGAAGAGAAGGCAAAGATGCTCATAGCCACAGACTATGCCCGAAAGATGGCTCTCGATATGCGCATGATAGACCCGACTTGTGAGGATCATCCCGACAACAAGGCAAGCCATTGTGCCAAGATGATAGCGGACTATTACAAACGCTATGACAATTACAAGGGCACACAGTTCGTATTCTCAGATCTTGGCACATACAGACCTGGGGAATTCAACGTGTATTCTGAAATCAAGCGTAAGCTGATAGAGGATTATGGAATACCCTCGTCAGAGATTCGCTTCATTCAGGAATGCAAGAACGAGAGGGCAAGAAAGGCGGTGATAGCAGCCATGAACGAGGGTTCAGTGCGTGTATTATTCGGCTCCACATCCATGTTGGGCACAGGTGTAAACGCACAAAAAAGGTGTGTTGCTATTCATCATTTGGACACACCGTGGCGACCGTCAGACTTGGCACAGCGTGACGGTCGAGGTGTGCGTGCTGGTAACGAGATTGCCAAGCTGTATGCCGACAATAAGGTGGATGTCATCATCTATGCGGTGGAAAAGTCGCTTGACTCTTACAAGTTCAACCTCCTGCACTGCAAGCAGACTTTTATCTCGCAGTTGAAAAGCGGAGCCTTGGGAGCGAGAACCATTGACGAGGGAGCGATGGACGAGAAATCGGGCATGAATTTTTCAGAGTATATGGCTATTCTCTCCGGAAATACCGACTTGCTTGACAAGGCGAAGCTGGAGAAGAAGGTTGCTTCTCTGGAGGGTGAGCGCAAATCGTTTAACAGGGGCAAGCGTGATTCGGAACTGAAACTGAAGTCAAAGTCAGAAGAGCTGGACGGCAATCGGACTATACTCAAAGGCATGACAGCGGACTATGACAAGTTTATGAGTCAGGCAAAGAAGGATATGGACGGGAATATTCTCAATCTCATCACCCTTAACGGTCTCGAGTCCAATAATCTGGAAGTGATAGGCAAACAGCTTCAAAGGATGGCAAAAACAGAAAGGACAGATGGGGAATACAAGGAAATAGGTGCAATTTATGGATTTCCTATCAAGGTCGTAAGCGAGACAAACTTTGAGAGCGGTCTTCCCTTCGTTGATAACCGCTTTGTTGTTGAGGGCCATTACAAGTATCAGTACAACAACGGACATCTCGCCAAGTCGGACCCGATAGCTGCAGCAAACAACTTTGTGAATGCCCTGCAGAAGATACAAGGGTACATTGAACAGTATGATTCAAGATGCAAGGCTTTGGAAAAGGAAATACCGCAACTGGAAGAGATAGCTGGCAAGACTTGGAAGAAAGAGGATGAGCTGAAAGGTCTAAAAGCTGAGTTGGCGGCGTTGGACAGGAAAATACAGCTTGAACTTGCTCCATCTACTCCAGAGATAGATAAACCAGAAAAGTCTCATGAAATAGAGGAACAACATAAACCCAAAAACGACCATACAGAATCAACTGTTGCTCAAAACAGGATGTTTCGAGTAGGTCTTTAAAATATTATAATAGGTGACAGACATATATATAATATGTTTGCCACCTATTATGATGCAATTATTATATATAATTTCAGAGATATTCAAGCAAATAGATTTAAATTGTCTTAAATTTGCTGCAAAAGATAGACTTTTTCAATTGTTGTTGCTGTTTTCTCAATTATTTTTCGTACTTTTGCAATCGGACTGTATTTGCTTGACCGCAGTTGTCACTGTTAGACGTGTTCTTTCAAGATAACCGAGTCGGCAGCCTACGCCGTGCAGAGTGTAGTGAAGTCACTTATCTGACATATCTATACAAAAGCGGACATTGGGTGGGATGACAGTCCAGACATATTGAAGGCGTTTATCGACGCTTTGTTCTTGACACATCGAAATCTTGCAAACTTCCGATATTATAGTCATGAACATAGCCAACGGTAGATGTCCCGGGTGTGATTATATCTATCCGTGGAGTACTGTGTATACTCATATTGTATCTTATTGGGTGCGATGTTGATGTGTACATCTGTTTCTGCATGGAGTTTATATATTCATATCGGCGTGGGCTCTGACGTTGTCTGTTCAACTATAATAGGCAATGCAAGAGCCTCGATGTGTGGGATGGACAACAGGACGATCTCACGCTTTTTTATGTCGGAATTTAACGGATTTCTGTCTAGAAAAAAGTTAGCACCGATATGAAAGTCGATGAATGGACATCAACAGATGTACACACCCCAGGAGGCGGTGAACTCCCTCCTTGCGCTGGACTTACCTCCAACGCCCTCCCCGAAGCTCAAAGCACTATTTCCGCAGAGAGTTCACAAACAGGGGTGTCCACCAGAAATGCACATATAGCAAGTAAGTCAAAAGCTCAAAAAGAGATAGACGTTCCCCATTGGTATGCCTTACGCACCACTTATGGTAGAGAAAAAAAGGCATACGACTATATGACAGCCAAAGGCATTACGGCTTTCTATCCAACTACCAGTGTTGTAAAACTTATAAAAGGTAAGCGCAAAGTTGTTACCGTATCACGTTTGCCGAACATTTTCTTTGCATACGGTACAGAAGAAGAAGTCAAAACTTTTGTTTACGACAACGTAAATCTCCCATTCCTTCGTTTTTATTATCGGCACATCCATATTGGTCGCAAGATAGAAAAGACACCAATGATAGTTCCCAACTATCAGATGGATAGTCTTAAAATTATCTGTGCTGCTGATGTGGACAATACCATCGTGACATTAGATGAAGTACCAAAGTTTGAAAAAGGACAATTGGTGAGAGTTATTGATGGCGCATTCAAAGGAGTTATTGGGAGGGTCGCAAGATGGCAAGGGCAACAGAGAGTAGGTGTTGTGGTGGATGAATTGGTAACTGTTTGTACAGCTTATGTGCCAAGTGCCTTTTTGGAAATTGTAGAATGATTATTCATATTCAACGCAGAAATGATGAACAAAAAAATTGCACCTAAAATCCGCAACTATCATCCAATACACGATTAAGGGTAGATTTATGAGTCGTTAGTAGCAGCTTTCAGTAAAAAGCAACAGCACAACATCAATATGTAGCCACCATCCCCTTACCCCACGATGCGACTTGAGGTAATACGCAGATTCAAACCGGAAAGAAAGGATTCTTATCCGAATTCTGTTTTGAAGGGTTTTGCATAAGCGCGGTTCTCTGTGTAGATATTCAGCACGTATTGCCTTGCAGTCATGATCCACTTGGCAGGTACGGAGATGAATCTGAAGACAAAAGCCTTTATGCGACTCGTTTTCTTGAGCCCAAAAGCCTTGGTGTCAAGCCTGCTCATGATGGTCTTGTAGAAATTGTGTATCAATGCAGTAAGCAGAAGAAAGACAGTATTCTCCGCCATGAATGACTTGGGGAGCCTGCTCCAACCGAATCCGTTGTTCATGTCGTCAAAGATACGTTCCTTGCCGCCACGCAGATTGTAGAATTCAACAATGTCCCTTGTCGATGACTTGTAATCGTTGGTCAGAATACAACGGTAAGTGTATTCGCCTTCCCATAGGTCAAGGTCGCCACTGTTGCGTCTTTGTCTCTGGATGACAAGACGATAGCACTTGCCTTCCCATTTCTCAACGAGAATGGAATTGAGTTCGAACTGGATGCCGTTAATCTCCTCCGTCTTCCATCCTCTCAGAGCAAAGATGTCATTGTAGAGCGAACTGCATCGGTTGGCACGGATGTAGAAATGTTTGCAATGCTTCTCTATCTCACTGACGATTTCCTTCGAGCAGGAACCGCAGTCTGCCCTGAAGCGATTTACACGGATGTTCTGGGATTCCAGAAGAGCGAAGAATCTCTTATGGGTGTCTGCCTGATGAAAACGCACATTCGTGTTGCCATCGCTGTTCTCGATATAGACTATCTTGTCACCGATAACATATACGCCAGGCCTGTAGCCGAGGAACTTTTTGTAGGTCGGTTTTGCATCATACTTCTCCGTTTCAAGAAACTGATGGTCAAAGTCAACATCGTATTCCTCAATTTCCTTCAACTCGCCTGTAGAAACCAAAGCGTTTATAAGCAATGTGTTGAGTTTGTCTGCAGTATTGAAATCATAGGTCTTGCCTTGGTCGGAAGTATAGGAGATGTTTTCCTGTGTTAGTTCCTTGATGGCTCTGAGGATGGTATCAGAGCTGCATGTACGAAGGGTAGGATGATACGAGAGATGGCGCATCAGTTGTGACGTTACGTCTTCCACGCATGAGCCGCCACAGAAATAAACGCTCATCAGCGAACGGACTATCTCGCTGAACTGATATCCGATGATACTGCGGCATCTCTGACCCAGTGTTGAGTCGATAACGGGTGAAAGCATGGAGTCAAATTTCTCCATGATTGAAAAAAATCCTCCAAAAGGTGTGAGTTTCTCAGATTTTATTTGTACAGTTGCCATGCCTTGTTACGATTTTCGCTTGTTTTCTAATTGCAACACTAAGATAAGTGAAAAATCTGACACGGCAAAATCCTGGGCAACTTTTTGTTGCTCAGGAACTTATAAATTAATTTAAATCAAAGTGTTGCGGAATTAAGGTAATGAACAAAGTAAATATAAAAGATAGTCAAAATTTTATTACTTCAAAATATCACATAGAAAAAATAATGAATTGCATAAGTTTAGATGAAAAAGATAACATCTTTGAAATAGGTGCAGGGAAAGGTCATTTTACTGCTGAATTGGTAAAGAGATGTAATTTTGTTACGGCGATAGAAATTGATTCTAAATTATGTGAGGTAACTCGTAATAAGCTCTTAAATTATCCTAACTATCAAATAGTAAATGATGATATACTGAAATTTACATTTCCTAGCCACAATCCATATAAAATATTTGGCAGCATACCTTACAACATAAGCACAAATATAATTCGAAAAATTGTTTTTGAAAGTTCAGCCACAATAAGTTATTTAATAGTGGAATATGGTTTTGCTAAAGGGTTATTAGATACAAACAGATCACTAGCATTGCTGTTAATGGCAGAGGTAGATATTTCTATATTAGCAAAAATTCCTAGGTATTATTTCCATCCAAAACCTAAAGTGGATAGCGCATTAATTGTATTAAAAAGAAAGCCAGCAAAAATGGCATTTAAAGAGAGAAAAAAATATGAAACTTTTGTAATGAAATGGGTTAACAAAGAGTATGAAAAACTGTTTACAAAAAATCAATTTAATAAAGCTTTAAAACATGCGAGAATATATGATATAAACAATATTAGTTTCGAACAATTTGTATCGCTATTTAATAGTTATAAAATATTTAACGGCTAAAAACAATAGGCCACATGCAACTGTAAATGTTTAGTTATAGGTAGGGTAGCATAAGTTAAAATGCTATTCTGCCTTTTAAAAGTATGGTATACATTCCAGAGAGAGATTGGATATGTTCCCGTATACCGATAGTGCCAAAAGCGAAGTGGATATGTTTCCGAGAACGGACGTACTCAAATGACATTCATTCTGTCCTCTCAAGCCATGTGGAGACGGTATGTCTACTGTCACGGAACAAGTAAAAAAGTACAGAAATAGGCTTAAAATAAGGGATTCCGAGAGATTTGCCGATTTTGGCAGTCTCCTGGGATCCCTTTTTTCGTGTTTTGACAATAGCGTCATAGTCTGCCTTTTGATAGGTTGAGACAAGAAACTACTTTTTTGACGATTGAGACAATAGGACTATTGTCAGGTTAAAGTCCGTTTTTTGGTACAGATGGCTTGATATTATTATACTGTCCAGAGTAGCAAACCGATTGACCTTAGACTAAAAATAGGGTAAAATTAGTCCATCACTAGAAGGAGAATGGAATATGGATGAGAGAATATACTTAGACACCTATCTTTTGCAGCAGGACATGCGAGTTCGCTTGCCGAAGTCGGTAATCTCCAATTTAGGGGTCGAAAAAGGAAAAACAAAGTTTGATATTTATTTGGACTCAAAAGAGCATTGCTTAATATTTAAAATCCACGATGAGGAGAAGTCTGAAAATGAGTAAAAAACTTATAGCCGTTTCCCTGTTTACCGGAGCCGGTGGCATGGATGTAGGCTTTGAACGACCCGGGATTAAGGTTGTATTTGCAAATGAGGTTATGAAAGAAGCAGCTCAGACTTATATACTGATTGATTTCCGTGCCTTCTATGGCTTGGATAAATTTAGCTTGAAGCAAATCGACCAGTATGTTTGGCAGATCGGGAAGGATTACTTCCCGAAGAACTACGGAAAGAAAGTATTTTGTCTTTAATCGATAAAAGGAGTGTGTTCGTATGGTAGATAATGTAATTCAAATAGTAACAGAGAAATTATCTTCTTTGCCTTGCATAGAAGGAATTGTATTAGGGGGCTCACGTGCAAGAGGCACCCATACAGAGGATTCTGATATAGATATCGGAATCTATTACAATTCAGAATCATTTGACCTGACAGCGATTAATCAAATTGCTACAGAATTGGATGATGAGCATAGAAACGACCTTGTTGTACCTCCCGGAGCGTGGGGTGATTGGGTTAATGGCGGCGGATGGTTAGTTATAAACGGGTATCATGTTGACTTGATTTTACGTGATATAAAACGGGTGGAACAAATAATCAAAGATACGGAGCAAGGAATTGTTACTGCCAATTATCAGACTGGGCATCCCCATGGTTATATAAGTGCTATGTATCGTGGAGAATTGGCGATCAGCAAGATACAATATGCTAAGAATGAAAGCTTATGCGAATTAAAAAAACAGGCAGAAACTTATCCCAATGCTTTGCAGAAAAGTTTAGTTAACTTTTTTATGTTTGAAGCAGGGTTCTCTTTAATGTTTGTAAAAGCAAATTCGGGAACAGACGATAAATATTATATTGCGGGTCATGTTTTTCGTATAGTTTCATGTTTAAATCAAGTGTTATTTGCATGTAATAATGCTTATTGTATCAACGAAAAGAAAGCTATAAAACTGCTTGAAACTTTTGAACATAAACCTGAAAAATATACCGAGAAGGTAAATCATATTTTTGAAGTACTCGGTATCTCACTTTTTGAATGCTACGACATGACCGAGAAGCTTTATAAAGAAGTGAAAAAAATTGCAACGGAGATAAATAACTTTTTAAACGAGGGGAATTCAGATGAAAGAAAACAAATATGATGATAATATATTTTTTCAAAAATACAGTCAAATGAGTCGCTCGCAGAAAGGACTGGCTGGTGCGGGAGAATGGGAGACTTTGAAAAAGATGCTACCTGATTTTAAGGGTAAGCGTGTGCTTGATTTAGGATGCGGCTATGGATGGCACTGTATTTATGCGATGGAAAACGGTGCTTCCTCTGTTGTAGGTGTTGATATTTCTCATAAAATGCTCGAGGTAGCCAAAGAAAAAACACATTTTCCACAGGTTGAATATAAATGCTGTGCTATAGAAGATGTGGAATTCCCAGAGGAGAGTTTTGATGTAATATTAAGTTCACTTGCGTTTCACTATGTAGCAGATTATGAGATTTTAGTAAAAAAGATATATAGAATACTGAAGTCTGGTGGTAAGCTAGTTTTTACGGTTGAACATCCTGTTTTTACTGCTCATGGAACACAAGACTGGTATTATAACGAAAAAGGAGAAATACTGCATTTTCCGGTGGATAATTATTATTATGA
>OGEQ01000082.1_pt1 | contig 101462 bp, 97 predicted proteins | sample 1570731 | NCBI WGS metagenome assembly OGEQ01 (sample SAMEA2582132, study PRJEB24529) | metagenome | biome: Human gut stool | place: China | collected 2011
TTGGATATGAAGGAGTTGATAAACGTATTGATGTGCTGGCAACAGCAATTCATGCAGGGCTGAAAGCAACCCAACTGAAAGATTTGGATCTCGCATATGCACCGCCTTATTCCTCTGCCAAGGATCCTGTAAATATGGCCGGATTCATGATAGACAATATAGCAAAAGGTACCTTAAAACAATGGCATCTGGAAGATATGGATAAGATTTCTAAAGATAAAAGTGCTGTGTTGCTGGATGTGAGAACGGTAGATGAATTTAGCAGGGGGCATGTGGATGGATTTAAAAATATTCCTGTAGATGAGCTGAGAGAACGAATCAATGAAATCGAGAAAGGAAAGCCTGTGTATCTGATATGCCAGAGTGGGCTGCGCAGTTACATTGCCAGCCGAATTCTGGAAGGAAACGGTTATGAAACATATAACTTCTCCGGCGGATTCCGCTTCTACGATACAGTGGTCAATGACCGTGCACTGATCGAAAGGGCATATGCATGTGGCATGGACTATTAGAAATAAACAAAATATTTTTATGATCTTTGTAGTGTTTCCAGTCTTTTCGAATCAAGGATGGCAATTTTGCCGCGGGAGAGTTTGACGAGACCCTCACTTTGAAAATATCGGAGCATTCGCGTGATAACTTCCCTGTGGGAACCAAGATGGTTGGCGATCGTTTCGTGAGTAATTTTCAGTTCATTTGTTTCTTCAATAGAGGTTTCCTCTAAAAGAAATGAAGCAACACGCTTATCCAAACTTTTCCACATGATTTGCTCCATCAGCCACATGACATCAGAAAAACGGGTAGCCATTAATTCACTGGTATAGTTTGCGACGGGAGCAGATTCCTGCATGATGCTTTTATAGATCTCAGCGGGGATGATCCAAAGATCAGAGTCTTTTTCAGCTTCAATAGTCACTTCGAACTGAATAGACCGCATGATACATGAGGCGGATAAAAGACACATATCCATATCGAACAGACGGTAAAGTGTAATCTCTCGTCCTTCATCTGAAAGTATGTAAGTTCGAAGCTGCCCGGATTTAACCAGTAATAATCCAGTACAATCCAGGTTTCCATTGTGAATGATTGTCCTTTTTTTTACATACTGTGTGATTAAATTGTCTGAAATTATTTTTTTCTGTGCTGTATTTAAGTCATTCCATAGTGGAAAACAATTTTCGAAGTTCATAACCGTTATCTCCTTTACGAACATAGTATACTTGCTTTTTTTAGATGCGTCAATTATATAACTGGCATATGCCATAAATAGAAATAAAAAGAAGTGTAATAAAGTAAATTATCTTTTCTGTGATATCATCACGGAAGCAAGCACTTATTTGGGGTATATTAAGTTCAAATAGGAGAAGGAGTTGAAAAATATGACATCTATAAATATAAATAAAGAAAAGTTTGGACAATTAATTCATAAGGAAAAACAGGTTTTGGTTGATTTCTGGGCACCTTGGTGTGGTTATTGCCGTAGAATTGGAGCGGCTTATGAAAAAATAAGTGAAGAATACAGCGATATTCTTATTGCTGGAAAAGTAAATATTGATGAAGAACCACAGATTGCAGAAGCTGAAAAGATTGAGATAATTCCTACGCTGGTTTTATATCGAGATGGAAAGGCAATAGATTCTATTGTTGCACCTGAATCAAAAATAATGATAGAGAATTTTATTAATGAAGCATTGGAAAAATAAAAGGAGGACTGCTGTATGAATGAAAATCATGTTTACGATATGATTATCGTGGGGGGGAGGACCTGGAGGGTATACTTCAGCATTATACGCAGCCAGAGCAGGATTTGATACAATTGTTTTAGAAAAATTATCTGCAGGTGGTCAGATGTCATTGACCTGGCAGATTGATAACTATCCTGGTTTTGAAAATGGAATTGACGGATTTTCATTGGCAGAGAAAATGCAAAAACAGGCGGAAAAATTTGGCGCTAAAAGTGAATATGCTGAAGTTTTTAATATGGATTTAACAGGAAAGCTTAAGAGAGTAGAAACTAGTTCGGGAATTTATATTGGGAAAACAGTAGTGATTGCTACTGGAGCAAATCCAAGAAAACTTGGTCTCGCTAAAGAAAAAGAATTGATAGGTCATGGGGTTGCTTATTGTGCCTCCTGTGATGGTATGTTTTATAAAGATAAGATCGTGGTGGTTGTTGGTGGGGGAAATTCTGCTGTATCAGATGCATTTAACAAAAATGTACTGGCAACAAATCCAGCGAAGGGAATCAATTTACCGAAGAAAATAAAAAAGACAGAGTATCGTGTCCTGAAAATTGACGAGAAGAAAACATTGACACTTCCGCAGGTGCTTCGATTGATTGAGGCAAGCAAGGAGACACCGATTCATATGCAAATTCTGTTTGCGGTATTGATGGGACTCAGAAGAAGTGAAATAAATGGTCTGAAATACAGTGATGTCGATTACATTCACAGGATGTTGAGAGTAGAGCGTCAGTTGGGAAAGAAGCCAAACAGTAAAGCAGAAGACTGTGCACCTAAGATGCTGACAAAGCAGGAAATTAAAACAAAAACACCTGCGGGTGTGCGTGAACTTCCAATACCGGATTATGTATTTGAAGCAATTCTGGAAGAACGGAAAACTTATGAGAAGAACCGCAGACGCAGACCAAAAGAGTTCCGGGACTGGAATTATATTTGTTGTTCTACATATGGGAATCCAAGGAGTAAAGGCTTTCATCAGAAATACTATAAAGACTTGTTGAAATCCTTGGATTTGCCTGATATTCATTTTCACCAGTTGAGAAATACCTATGCAACTATTTTGCTGAAGAATAGCTTTAATTCAAAAGGTGTTTCGCATTTATTGGGACATGCCAAGGAAATCATATCAGTAGATGTTTATGGAGATACGCAGGAAATCATAGAAGACTGTCTGGATATATTGGAACCATTTATTGAAGAAGTTATTCCAAAAGAGCGGAAAGATCAGTATTATGATTATTCAGAAGTGATTGAAATAGACTTAATCCTGGAGGAATATTTCAACGCAGCATGATAAAAAATAGAATAGTAGTAAGAGAGAAAAGTACAAATAAGAATCGAACATTTGTACTTTTTTCTTGCCTTCATCTATATACTTTCAAAAAAATGTCTGATATAATAGGGACTGTTACAAGAACAAACAGTAAAAATATGACAGAACCGGAGCCTGGTATCATCAGGTATTTCCGAGTGCTGTTTTATCCGCAAAAATCAGTTTTGTGACTTTTATTCGTAACGAGGTGAAAAGGACATCTATTCACCATAAAATAAGCTTTTCGTTACGAATCTGGATACGAATTTTTGGCTGATATTGGTCATAGTAAAAGTCACAAATGGAGGGATTTACCATGAATGAGTTCAAATTAAAAGCCCCATATAAGCCGACCGGAGACCAGCCACAGGCGATTGCAGAGCTTGTGAAAGGGTTCAAGGAAGGCAATCAATGCCAGACTTTACTAGGGGTTACGGGTTCTGGAAAAACTTTTACGATGGCAAATGTGATTCAGCAATTACAGAAGCCGACGCTTGTCATCGCTCATAATAAAACACTTGCAGCTCAATTATACGGAGAGTTCAAGGAGATGTTCCCCGATAACGCAGTCGAATATTTTGTCTCCTACTATTTATAAGGCGGAAAATGAGTGGTATTGAGTGCTGTTTTGTGCGTTTTTACGCTGTTTCTGCGGACTGTATGGACAGAATAACACTAGATGAAATAGATAAAAATAGATGGACGGGTGACCTGATTCGTACATAGAGATGGCTATTTTTGTATTCGCCAGAGGGGGATTTAAGGAAAAGAAGGAAGATTTTTAGAAAATGTAATTGCAATTTAGTTGTTTGGTAATTGCAGAAGCGATGAAGAATATTTATGCATAAAGAAGAAAGTAGTGCTATAACGACAAGAAGAGAGGAATATAGAATAAAAGATAAAAGCGTCATATTAGGACACTCAATATATATGATTGAGGATAAAAACGGATTGACAAATCTTTTGTATTAAGTTTATGGAGACAAATTCATTGGATACAATAAGGCATAGAGGGAAAATGGAAAATAATAAATTTTGCGGAGGCAGTGATTATGTAGATAATTGTTGCCTTTTTATGTGTAGTTCTTTTGGTGAAGTTTGAATATAGGTACTTTATTTCAAAGCAAAAATTCTTCAGAAAAAATTTTCCAAATTAATGTCACTATTATAGGTTTGTATTCGTATTAAAGTTAAAAGAGAAAATCAAGAGGGAGGTGAATCCAATGGGAAAGATATACAGAAGTCTGAGCAAAAAAGATAACATTTCCAATAAAGGAGGAATTATATGAGAAACAAAAGAATGAGTTTTAAACGTTTGTTGTCTACATTTATGGTTATGGTATGTCTTTGTGTTCCATCGTTGACTGTTTTTGCACAAACAGATGAAGAAATGCGTCAAGAGGCGGTTAAAGATGTCCCAGAAGTTTATTTTACAGGTGATGTTAATGGATACGAAGAATTTAAATTTGTACCTGATACTAGAACCACTCAGGAACCAACATCAAAATGGTCTTGGAGTAATGGAACATATTATGTAGATGGTAGTAGTAATTATTCAACACTATATACGAATTATTATTTTACGAATGTTAAAGGTAAGACATTTGATTTTTCAGCAGGCTCAAGTAACAAAGTAAAAGTTGATTTGGTACATAAAGGTACTATTTTTCAAACGGTTGTAAGTAGCTGGACAATTAGTGCTGGTGGTAGTAAATCACATACGATTACAACAGATGATCTTGGCGGATACGACAATAGTGATAAATTTTATTTTCGTTTTAACAGTAGCCCTATAGGAGATAGTTATTCTATTTCAGGTTCTTTCGGCTAATGTTTTGAGAGGGCCTTTCTATATATAATTAGAAGGGCTCTCATATTGGGATTTATAGGAGTATTTTAAATGGAAAGTATTAAGGCCGATTTTCTTAGCTTAAATAATACAATGCTTAAAATAATAGGGTTAGTGTTTATGACTATTGATCATTTGTATTTATATGTATTTGTAAACACTACGATAGATGTTAGTGTTTTTAGAATTATGGGACGAATTGCAGCACCATTATTTCTTTTTGCCGTGATACAGGCTATGCATTATTCATCAGATAGAAAACGCTATATTTTTAGACTGTATAAATATCATATTTGTATTTGTATTCTTGAAATTGTTTTGTCGTATTTAGCAAATTCAAAGGTTTCATTCAATGTAATCCCAGAATGGCTTTTTACAGCAATTTATATCTACTTGATTGATATGATTATAAAGAAAGAACATATTATAAGACATATAGTTTTAATGCTTATACCTATTTTAGTAGGGATAGGAAGTTTGATAATAGGAGATAGTTGTCCATTGATAAATGTATTTTTACCTAATATTTTCACGATTCAATATTCTCCATTTCTTTTGATCTTAGGGATTGGATGGTATTATATGAAAAAAAAGAAAAGCCAGATTGTAGCATTGATTTTCTTTTCAGCATTTGTATTAATAGGTTCTTATATTGTAAGTATATCTCAATGTTGGGTTTATACAGGTCTGTTTAATCATACTCAGGCATGGATGGTTCTTGCATCGCCATTTATTGCATTATATGATAATCGTAAAGGGAAAAATATGAAAAAATTCTTATATATATATTATCCCGCACATATCTGTGTTTTTTTATTGATTGGGCGATTTGTACACTAAACAAATATTGGGTAGATGTAAAAGAAAAAATGAAAAAAATATTTAAAATAAATTTGTCACCTTTTTAAATTTTGAAACGTTTTAATATAAAAGGAATTAAGTAGGGATGTGAGAGGTATGATTGAACAATCTTCAATTGAGGAGATATTTCAGAAATATGGAGAAATGTTGTATAAAATATGTATCGTAATGCTTAAAAAGACGTATGATGCAGAAGATACAGTGCAAGATGTATTGATAAAATATATGACAAAAAATCCTCTCTTTGAAACCTATGAACATGAAAAGGCATGGTTAATTAGAGTTACAATGAATCTTTGTAAAGATAAATTGCGTTTCTATAAACAACATCCATATATAAATATTGAAACAATTAAGACTACATACTCTGAGGATAGTATAGATAGGCAGATATTTGATATTCTTTTAGAATTACCACCTAAATATAAAGCAGTGCTTTTATTGTATTATGTAGAAGGATATAAATGCTCTGAAATAAGTAAGATTTTGAAAATTACGGAATCGACTGTGAAAAAGCGTTTGGAACGGGGGAGAAATTTATTAAAAAAGAATTTAGGAGTGAATTAGTGTGGATAAAAATTTAATTAAAAATGTTGTGACTGGAATCGAATTTACAGAAGAATCCAAGCAGAGAATTTTTGATGGGTTTGATGGGATTGAAAGAAAAAAAACTTTGAAAGAGAAAATATACATGAAAAGAATTACAACTGGGATTGTTGTAACAGCTATGATTTTTATGTGTTTTTTTATGAATATCATGCTAAAAGATAACGCAACAATTACCGTTTATGCGATGACACAAGATGGAAATGAGAAAAGTTCCATTTTAAAACCAGAACATAAAGAAATTTTAAAATTGATGGAAACACCGGTAGGAAATGGATATATTTTTCAGATAGATATACCAAAGGATTATACATATGAGTGTAAGTCGTTAGAAAAAGAAAATAGTATTTTTACAATTTACCAAAATGGGGAAAATATATATTGGATTCCTGGATCAAATACACTTGGACAAATTTATAATAGTGAAAATGAAAAGTTAACAAATAATAGTTCACGTTATGTGAATGAATGTGAATTTGAAATAGTAGTTTACAATAAAAATAAAGAAATTTCATATGAGGAGGTTATAAAATTTGAATTAGTAAATGGAGAATGTATTGTTACATTAAAGAAGTAAATTGCTGTTTGGAAATATCCCATTTATATTTTAGAAAGAAAGAGGATTGGTTATGAGAAGAAAAATAAAAGCATTATTTATGGTATTGAGTATGTGTTGTATGTTACTTACAAATTTTACTTATGTAATGGCAGCGAATCCCGAGAACACTTCTTCAAAAATGGAAGAAAAATTCGATGGAAAAATTTATAATGAGAAGGGAGAGTTACTGAATTCATTTTATAGTGAATATAGAGGTACTTGTACTCATATTCCATGTAATCATGTGACAGATACTGTATGGCAACATAGACATATTGGAGTGAGGTGTGATGTATATACAGCAAACGCAACATGGTGTAAATGTTGTAATACTATTTTGAAATTTAATAGTGGTTGGGTGTATTCATACACACATTACGGATGTAACAAATAAATACTTAGGGGATATTTCTTGATGGAAATAAAAATAAGTTTTGGAGGTAGAATATAAAAAGAAAAATTAAATTTGTGGGAACTATTATGGCGTTTTCTTATTAGGCAGTGATTGACAAATTAAATAAAGAGTACTCAATGGAGATTCATTTTATGAATCCAGAAGAACTTCGTACATATTCAATGGAAGAACAGCAACAAATAGATATTACACTAGCGGAATTCGTAAGCCAATAAATACAACTAGAACAACAGCTACTGTTACAAGAGGTAAAACGGTTCCAGGAGCAACAGTGAGTAATAAACCAGGATATTGGATGTATAGCAGTATCAATTCGGTTCATACAGAGTATTTGCCAGGTAATAATTCAAAACCACTTTAGAAGGTCTTGGGTCATTGTATTGACTCAAGGCCTTATTCAAAATAAATGTTTATCATCACATATTTAAACTATCAGATTGAATCTTAAAAATTTGAAGCTGGAAGTTCTGTCTGCTTTTTAAACAGTCTACTAAAATATAGCAGCTTATCAAAGTCAACAATAGTGGTAACCTCAGAGATAGGATATGTAGTGGTTTAAAGTAGCATTTTACTAAATATGATGGTAGGATTGAAGTCACCTACTTCATATCCACTATGAAAAGCTCCAGGAGTATCTTCAAATTATAGAAAAGGTAGCAGAGGATATAGAGATTGCATTAAAATAAGAAATAATTGTAAAGGTGCTGTACAGGGGATTTTTCGTCTAGTATTTCTTTCTGGAATGAGAATAGATGAATTTACAAATCAAGAGGAGGCATACAAATGAAGTATGTTTTTCCAGAGTATAAAGAGAAAGTAGTGCTGGGGAATGGGAAATTACAGTTAAATTCAATGTCTTATCAGGTTATCTACGAAGGAAAGGAAATAGATTTGACACCTAGGGAATTTGAAGTTTTATATCTACTGGCGCTGAAACCAAACTGGGTAATGCCAAAGAAAAATATTTATCATTCTGTATGGGGGATTTATTATCATGACGATCAGATAGCATATAGAACAGTAGAATATGTGATATGGAAGATAAGAAAAAAGATGGGACATGATATTATCGAAACGTTGGTTAATGTGGGGAATCGGTTGAAAAAGTTATAGTTTTCTGGAGATATAATTGAGATGAAATGGTATATTATTATTATTATTATTAATGGAGGATGTATTACATGAATGAAAATAAGAAAAGTGCGAAACGGTATCATCAATCTGTAATTACTGCTTTAAAACAAAAAGTAAATGACATGAAAGATTCAGCTTATTCAGGATTGTATAGTGAAATAGCGTATATAATTGGAATATCAGTTATCATGATAGATAACTTTTTTCCGCCGGAGAAAACGAAAGCTAATTGCTTCTGGAAGGTAATACTGATAGCTGTATCAATATTCTGTATGTTTTATTTCGCCAGAAAAGTGAAAACAGTAAATGAAGTTGAAAAAGAGAAAAAGTTCTGGCCAATTTTTTTTATTCAATGGGCAACAGGTTTAGGGTATATAAATATGCCTGTAGCTCTGATAGCTATTTTGGTAACCTTTGATAAGGGCAAAGCATGGACATTATTTATGATTGGGGCTGTTGTAATTTTGACAGGATTAACTTTAATAGAAGCGCTTGAAAAAACTTCTAAAATTTTAAAAAAAGAAAATGATTGTAAGAGAAAATAAAATTTATTAAAATAATTAAGGAAAAAATAGGTGGTTTACTAAAAAATCTATAGAATTTTTTTAAAAGAAAGGATTAGAAAAATTGAAAACAAGTGGTGAACAAGAGAAAAAATTAAAGGTAATAGATGGTAAACTATATTGTGACGGCGAATGTGTAGGAAAAACAAAAGATATAGCTGGATTTGCACAATATTATTTTGAGGAAGAACCATTGGGTTCTGGTGCAAATGGTGTTACTTTTAGTGTGACTCACAAAATATTAAATGTTAAGCAAGTAATAAAAATATATTTTCCTAAAGAAAATGAGAAATATGTATCTAATAAGGCACAAGAAGAAGCAAGAAAAAATGCAAACACAACTTTAGCAGGCGTAATTGCGGTTATATTTGATGCGGGAGAATACACATATCCTTGTAAATTATGGTATTCAATAATGGAAAGTGTATCTTCTTACTGTACCATTAAGCAATGGAGAGCTAAAAGGAATAATTATTTTCAAAGTAATAGTAAAAAATTTGATGTTAATAATATAAATTGCTTAAGCAGTATACATACATCTTTAAATTTATCAGCTGGAATTTTAAAAGCAGTTATTACATTGTACGAGAACAATATTATTCATGGAGATTTGAATCCAGGAAATATCCTTTGGATTTTTAATAGAGATTCTATTGATGAAGAATTAAGGAGACTGTCATCTTATCATTATCGTGTTTTAGGAGAATTAGAGCCATTTGACATTAAATTGATTGATATGGGATCAAGCAAAGTAAATCCTGTAGAAAATAGTGGAAGGATAAGAGATTCTTGGAAACTGTATGAACATATCAAATCACTATTGTCTCCGTTGTTTGTACAAAGCAAAATGAAATTTGAAGATTGGTTTAATTTTGAATTGATAGAGGTGGATGATAGCAATGAATCTGGAGTTGAAAAGATAGTGTCAATAAAGCAAAATGGTAAGGTCTATGCGATAAATCCACATGAATTAGCTGGAGATTTCTTTAGACTCATTTGTGTATTAACCATAGCATTTGGAAAGATTACTAATGTAAAAAAAGAAAAAGAAAGATCTATTGGTTTAGAAGATATAGACAGGAATGATTTTTATGTTTTAATGTATCAAGAAAATATAGATGATGTAATAAGAGCTTTTTCTTTTGATAGTATGATAGTATTGCAAAAGATTAGGAAACTAGGGAGTTGTGGGAGATGGATTAATTGGAAGAATGTATGGAATACATACCCTTTTAATAGAATTGATATTTCGAAAGTTTTCAATGCAAAGAGATATGATGATTACTATATTTAATTAGATAAAAAGGATAATGACTAAGTGCCTAGTTTTGGGAACAGCCCAAAACTAGGCACTTACGTTGTGTGCCGAGCATGACACTAATCTTACTGGTGAAAGTCCAGTCACGGGTATTTACCGCCAAGTGTAGTGAACCACAAGTCGGTGCCAGTAAAAGTAAACGCAAACCTAAGTTGTCTAAACTGGAAGAATGGAAGTTGCGAATTCAAGACTTGGGTGGTACAGAAGAAGTGGAATGAACGTGGTGAATTTCATCATCAGTAAGGATTTACTTGAAAATAGGATAAAAGATGGAACTGGTCTGCTCAATCCCTTATCCTATTACTTAGCAAAAGTTGGAATATAAGTTGTAGAGCCGTTGTTACAACGCATTTTATTTGATGCCATAATTTGCAGAATTCGGAAAATTAAAACATCCCATTTTTAGCCTTGTTATAACGGTAATAATTTTTTCTATTACTGTTATAACAAGGATTCCAGGGGTTCGGGGATGGAAGATCCCCGTATTATTTCTGCACTATTTATTTTTCTGAAAATGGCATATTATAATGTGCTGATCAACACCGTATACGAGCCCCGTACGTATGGTTCAATGGGAGGGGCGAGATAATTATTCCCCTCTACCCTATCTACCGTATTATAATTTGACGGTTACGAGCATAGCGTTCGGGGAGATTATGCCGTAGTTTTTTCAACAACCAAATCATAGTATTAAAAACATAGGCTGATTATATCTTTAAGTGGAAGTCCGTATTTTTAGGACAGGAGATTTTTGATACGATTTCACTTATAATTGGCTAATACACAATGTTTAAGATAAAATATCTTCTATTTTTTTACTATTTATTATAGAAAAGGGATGTTAGATAAATTTTATTCGATATTTATTAAAAATATTCTAGTATTTGTTTTATGTATTTTTGAGGTACTTGAAGTGGAAAAATAAATATCTGTCTATTTTTAATATTATGTTGTTTACAATTAAAATCGTGTTTTCTTCTTTATATATGTAAGCGCTTATAAAAATGAAAAAGGAGAAAATAAAATGGCAGATAGTAATGTATTGAAAGCACAAAAATATTTAAATGCAATGTTTGGAGGACATCCAAGTTGGAAAAAGCTTGATGAAGATGGTTATACTGGTTCAGGGGTTATGGAGGGAATTATTAGAGCTTTTCAGATTCAGAATGGATTAACGAATATTACTGGAACAGTTGGACCAATTACTATTAGTACAATGAAAAAGCTCCCGATTATTGAAAAGATGAATCCGGATGATACAAGCAGCGTTAATGTATGTCTTATTCAATGTGCTTTATTTTGTAAAGGGTATAATGCCGGTGGAATCACAGGAGTTTATTATACTACCGGAGTATCAGCTGTTAGAGAAATGCAGGGAGATGCAGGGCTTCAGGTAACCGGTAAAATCGACTGGAAAGTGTGGGCTGGATTACTTTCAATGAATTGGTTTAAAAAGGTATCTGGGGGAGATAACATTACTCAATTAATTCAGAGACAGTTAAATAGTGACTGGTCTGATATTATTGGTGTTGGACCTTGCGATGGCGTGGTTTCAAGACAAACAGCTCTTTCGCTAGTAGGAGCACTGCAGGCTGCCGAGGGAGTTACTACAGAACTTATTACTGATCTTAATTCAGTAAATTTTGGTAATGCTACCACAGCAGCCTTTAAAACTTTTCCTGGCAGTTTGAAAAATGAACAGAATTCATCAGCATATATTCCATTTAATAAACTCGTACAGTATGGACTGTATTTTAATGGATATAATCCATCAAGATTTGATGGTATCTTCGATACTACCACAAGTAATAAAGTATCGGATTTCCAGAAATTTTATGGACTAACAGGGATTGGACTTGTTACATTGGGGGAAGTTAATGTTTCTACAATGAAATCCTTACTTACAAGTAAGGGGGATACTGAAAGAAAGGCAAAGGCATGTGATTGTGCAACTGTGCTGAATAGACAGCAGGCGAAAGATATTAAAGCTGCAGGATATACACATGTAGGACGCTATTTAACTGGCTCAGTGGGAAGCGAACATATACCCAAATTTTTAACACTTGACGAAATTGAAAACATTAAGGCAGCCGGGCTTCATGTATTTCCAATATATCAGGATGGAGGATATTATCTTGAATATTTTCAAAAAGCATCTCAAGGATCTGTAGATGCTCAGACAGCAATTTTAGCTGCAGAAAGAATTGGTATACCTAAAAATTCAACAATCTATTTTGCGGTAGATTTTGATTGTTACGAATATCAGCTTAATAAGTTTATCATTCCCTATTTTAGACGTATTAAATTATTCTTTAACAGTGAGAAAAATCCTAAGGATTATAAAGTCGGCATTTATGCACCGAGATATGTGTGCACCAAAGTTAGCCAGTTAGGATTGGCTAGTACATCATTCGTAGCAGATATGTCAACTGGTTTTAGTTGCAATTTAGGATTTCCTATTCCTGATAATTGGGCGTTCGATCAGTTTTATGAGACATCTTTTCAATCATCACCTTCGTTTCCTATTGACAAAGATGCTTATTCAGGAAGAGATGCAGGTGTTACAGAATTTGACGCAGTAGAAAATAAAACAGATGAAGAAATTGATGCAGAGAATAAAGCAGCACAATTAGAAATTGCACGTAATCAGTATGTTTATGATGTGCTAGATCCTCTAGGATATTTGGATAAAGTGATAGATTTCGGCATCTCTTACAATAAAGAATTTTTGCTGGATACATATATAGCAGGTAATAGTGTAGTAACTATTACAGCAGAAGTTTCAACTGAAATGAAAAATATTGCTGAAACAGATTATAATATTAAAATCAGTATTGATAATACGGGAAAACTAACAGCAGGATGTCAGAATCAGATTAGCGAAATTACCTCGGATATAGAACTCGGAGATATTGGAAATGGTACAAGCTTTGCTGATGTCTTATCAAATATTGCATTATCAGTAAAATCAGGCAATATTACATTCGGGTTTGAATATGTATCACCTAAACAGATTAAAGTTTCGATAAGTGTTAGTTCTGAGGATTTATTACCAGAAGATCCGGATGTTGAAGAAAGTATAACAGTAAAAATTGACTTTACTGTTGCAATTAATGATAACAATGACGATTATTTTAATGAAGAAGAATTTGCTACAGCTGCGTTAAAAGTTGTAGCAGGCGTGGCAGTAGCAGCTGCGATTTGTCTTGTTGCAAGTAGTGGGGTAGGTGCATTGTTAGAGTTTTTGGCAGGTGGAGGCTTTTTAGTTTTTGCTTGATTGAGTGTTCAAAAGTATAAAGTAGTGTTTTGTTTTCGAGAACGAGATAGGTTTACTATTTAACTACTAAATAAATATTCCTGTAGAAATTAATACCCTCGGTTGTTTGGATAAATTTCTACAGGATATTTTATTCCTTATAGATTTTAGTGAAATATGTAAATGTTAGTAAGCAAACAATAATAGTGTCTTATATTTGGTTAAGAACCATGTGATAATGATTTTCGTACAACTCTTTCGTTCATGTCAGAAAAATAGTAATGCTAGTGCATTAACACATTTGTATTCCGTTTTACTACTGCCTTATTCTGAGGCAGTAGTAAACTTAGGATAAAGAGATTTTAGCTTTATGCATATTCCATTTAAGTAGGGTTCTTCCGCAATTATCCGTAAATGGAATTGAAACAAAAGTGCTAAAATGATAAAATTGTCTTAGGAATTTTGTCATTATGGAAGGAATTGAAATAGATGAAAGATACTCTTGATTTACAAAAATTTTACCCGGAAGAAATAGGCATCACAGAAGTAACTCAAAACGAAAAAGAAATTTATATCCATGTTTCTGTGCAATCAAAAAATTGTACATGTCCCAAGTGTGGAGTGGCTTCAGAACATAAACATGGTACTTATAAAGGTTCTTCCGCAATTATCCGTGTCATTCAACCTTCGCATACATTAGTTTTGCTGCTAAAAGTGCTTTGCTGCATCTCCCATACATAGTACGTTTTACCATTTTTAGTTTACTATTTGTTCCCTCGACAAAACCATTCGAAAGTTCACTGGCAACAGAATTTTCCACAGCTTCTATATCCTTTTCTAATCCATTTGCAAACCGGGATATCTCTTTTAAATCAGAGTTTTTGTACCGTTCTATAAACAAATACAATAGAGGCATACTTTTCTTTTCGTATATTTCACGGAATTCTTGAACACAACGCATCAATTCTCTGAGTTTGGGATATTTCTGTAAAATATATGCCTTATGATTTGCACTAAGTTCCACTCCCATCCAAAGATAACGGAATATGCCGTTTCGTGAAAGGTGGTCATATTTTTGTAATGCCTTTTTGTTTTGGAGTGCTTCAGGTGAAGAACTTTTGTAAATTGCAACATCAATTTGGAATCGTTCTATGATTTTATTCATATAGTCATATGCTGCAGATTGACCGCCTTTATATCCTTTTTCAATAACATTGCGATATACATCTTTTCGACTGATGCCAGAAATTAAAGCTTTGATAATATAATCATAAAACTGATCCATTCCGCTACGAAAATCTTTTTTACAAAGTGCTTCATATTCTCCATTGAGATATTTTGTTACGGTATTTCTGCTGCAATGTAATACTTTAGAAATTTGGCGTTTACTGTATCCAGCAGAGTTATATTCCTTTATCGCAGTGTACAGTTGTACCCTTTTTTGATTATATTCGTTAAGGTTATCCACACTGCATGGCATTTTTTTTACTATCGTTTTCAACTGATGGTTCTGCAATGCTGTTAGAATCAGATGGGATTCTGATATCAACGGGCAATACAGAATTTATAGTATTTCTTATGGCCTCTAATAAATTTTGATGAAGATGAAATCTGTCAGCAATCTGCATAGCATCGGGCAATATTTCCTTTATGGCTGCTGAATAAGCACTTGCCCGGTCTCGTGTCACCGCTTTTACATGTTTATTTTTACTTAACCATTCTTTTAATGTTTTACCATCACGTCCATCTAAAATTGCCACTGGTTTATGCGTTGCCTCATCTACAATAATTGTCCCATAAGTATGCCGTTTCTTAAATGCAAAATCATCCACTCCAATGATGCTTCCACATGGAACTTCCGATTGTGCTACATATCGCTTGGTTAACAATCGGATAATGCTGTCGCCACTGGTTTTCAGATTCATAGAACGGCAGATACGAGCGCTACCTTCACAGCTTGTTTCCAATGCCAAAGTACATATAAAATCTTCACAACGCTCTGTCATACGGCTGTAATAATTCAAAAAGCCCTCCACATTTTCAACAAAAGTTGTAACATCACAGGACGAATTGTTGCACTGATACTCGTAAGCATTTACGATTAAATACGTGGTCCTACCTAAAATCGGAAGATCTTGAAGTTTTCTTTTATAAGTACCATGTTTATGTTCTGAAGCCACTCCACACTTGGGACATGTACAATTTTTTGATTGCACAGAAACATGGATATAAATTTCTTTTTCGTTTTGAGTTACTTCTGTGATGCCTATTTCTTCCGGGTAAAATTTTTGTAAATCAAGAGTATCTTTCATCTATTTCAATTCCTTCCATAATGACAAAATTCCTAAGACAATTTTATCATTTTAGCACTTTTGTTTCAATTCCATTTACGGATAATTGCGGAAGAACCCTGAATTTCTGGAAAGCATGCACTATTGCATTGGAATACTCATTTATCCTGGCATAAGTGGTTTTAAGTTGCCAGTTTACTTTTGCAGCGGTTGCATTGAGTTCGATCTCCCATGCTGACAATTCCTTGTTGAAAGTATTACCCCACCCAGCTATGCTGGGGAGAATAGTGTAAGCAAGATAGTTTTTTGCAGAAGAAACAATGAGCCAGTACCGGATGGGGTAGAAACATCTTTTGTTTTTCTGGGCTACTGTTTTCGACCGAGACTATTGAAGAGCGGAGATGGTAAATATTTTATGGGATACGCACCAGCGGTCAGTGCAGAATCTGCCTGTTCCTTACGGGAAAAATTAGAACCATGATAAAAAGGACAGCAACGACGGATATCGTGTTACTGTCACAGGTACTAAATTCGATTATCAGAGGGGAATGAATTATTTCTGCAAATTTACACCGAGTGAAGCCTATCAAAAGGGGATAAATTATGTGAATCAGAAGCTTATAAGATGGGTAAGAAGAAACCGCAAATTTTGCTAAATTGAATAGTTTTATCAAATCCGAAAATATTCTATCAGTGGCAAGCAGGCTATATGCCGATGTAAAGACGATAAGAGCCGTATGATAGGAAAATATCACATACGGTCCTGTGAGAGGTTTGGAGTGAGATTCCCATTATCCACTCGACCCCGTTGGAAATGTCAGTAACCATATAGTTTTTATCCCTAAATATAGGAAGAAAGCATTGTATGGAAAAGTGAGAGAAGATGTAAAAGAAATAATTCGAATAGTGTGTAAATACAAAGGTGTAGAAATAATTTCAGGTGCAGTTTGTGTGGATCATGTACATCTTAGTGTAGCGATTCCCCTAAATTGAATATATCAAGTTTCATGGGTGATATCTAAAAGGAAAGAGTACGCCAATGATTTATGACAGGCATCCAGAATTGCAAAGTAAATGGAAGAAAGCATTTTGGAGACGAGGGTATTATGTAGAAAAAAATTGGTAATATCACTGATGAGGTTTTACAGGAATATATAAAAGAGCAAGCAGAAGAATCAAGAAAAGAAGATTTTAGCCAAGGTGGGTAATTTGATGTTTACAAATAAACCTCCAAACTGTGTAATTTATCTTACACTAATTTGAAGGTTTATGCAATCTTCGGTGTTATTCCAACTGGATTTTCTAATTTATAGATTATTATAACAGTTCATAGATATAGTCTCCTTATTGCAATTTCCGGCAATATCTTATCATCAATATGGTAAATTTTCGATGACGATTTTTCATCCTGCAATCAAAGCAGTAAATTCAAATTCATTATTTTCAGTACTTATAGCATATGAACCCTCATATTTTTCTATTATTTGTATAACATTTTTTAAGCCTATGCCATGTTCATCGCTATTAGATATTTTAGTTGTGTTAAACATATCGTTGTTTATATTTAGTGAATGTGAGTAGAAATTTTTTACAGAAAGTATGAAAGTTCCATCCTCATATACCATTTTAACTTTTATTATTCGTTTTTCTATACAATACTCGCTTGCTTCTATTGCATTATTTAGGAGATTAGATAAAAGAATCACCATATCAGAATCATTAATATTTATTTCGGACAAATCATTTATCTTAAAAACGAGTAGTATATCTTTCTTTTTTGCCTCTTGATATTTTGTGTTCAAAATCGCATTAACTATAATATTATTTGTATCTATTACATTTATGTGTTCTATTATATTTTCACTCAACTCATACACATATTTTTCCAATTCAGGGTATTTCCTATTTAGCAGTAATGACTCAATACACATAATTTTATTTTTATATTCATGTGCTATTTGGCGTTGTTTTTCCAAATTTTCCGACATTGAAAAATATAAAGTCATTTGATTATTCATTTTCGCTGTATAAAGTTTGTTTTCTCTTATTTTTTCTTCCTTTCTCATAATATCATCAATGAGATAAAATTGAACTATATTCATAAAATCTAGCCCACATGCTATAATGAAAATAGTTTCAATTTGTTTAATGTTGTGTACAATGTCAAAATTAATTAAAAGACTTATAATTGTAAATATTGTCATAAAAGAAAAAGACAATAATTTTATCCATTCCTTATTTGACAATATTTCAAAACTATAATGTTTATTTTTCCATTGTTTCTTGATTATTAAAACTAAAATAAATAGTACAGCTTTGCTTAAAATAACTAGCAGTTCACTATGTTCAATTACTAGCAAAGAAAGAATTTCTCCTTTCAAGATTAATTGCATAAATACGAGAACTGTATAATCTATAGTTAATAATAGCGTTTGAAATAGTATTGAGTAAATAATAATTTTAATATTTCTAATTCCAAAATAAACTCCCATAAAAATGGAATAAATAAGAATTACCATAATTTGTTTAAAAAAGATGTTCTTTGAGAATAAAACAACAATAGCAAAGTCAATGCAAATAAATAAAAAGAACCAGACAGGCATCAACCAAGCTTTTATGAAACGGTTCCTATTTATAAAATTTTCAAAAAAAATCTTACAACAACTAATTTCTAAACAAATTATTATTAGACTCTTCAAGTACAAATACATCTTTATAGGCTCCCTTTAAATAATATGAATGTATTACAAACATCTTTATATCTAGATTTTGGTATTGATAATTCAAGACCATTCTTTAAAATTGCTTTATAGTTTTTTATGTATTTTATGTACTTTAAGTTCACTAAATAGCTTTGGTGAATTCTTACAAACTGAGTTTTAGGAAAATTATTTTCTACTTTATTCAAAGTAGTATACTGTGTATAATCTCGTATTCCTTCTATCGTATTCACATAATAATTTAGTTTGTGAAGATTACTTTCGACATAAACAATTGCGTCTATTGGTACTACTTTAGCACCTTCAATAAAGTCAATTCTTATTTTTAAAAATTTTTTGTTTGCTTCTTGTAAAATCGTATCCATACATTCATTTATAGCTTCCGGCATTTTTCCGCTATCCTTTAATATATATCGAATTGCATGAACCTTATATCCTTCTAAACTGTAATCTAAAAATGCTGTAATAAAAACTAAGAACACATCGTTACTAATTTTTCGTATTTTTTTAGCGGTTTCTATTCCATTAATTCCTTCCATGTTAATATCTAAAAATATGATATTATATTCTTTAATACCATTATTGTTAATTAATTCAATTCCAGATTCAAAAAAATCTACACTATATACTAATTGTCTTTTTTTAAAATAATCTTTAAGTATTTCTTCAATTTTATACCTGAAAATTTCTTCATCATCACATATAGCAATTCTAATCATAGCCGTAGTCTCCTTACTCTTGCAATGCTTGTTTCCCTAAAATAGCTAACATATAAATTAGCGTATTTATTATATAATCTTTTTTGAATAATAACAATATGGTTTTCTAAACTACGATTTTTTTGTATAAACAATATTTTATAACATTTTAGTATGCGTCGCAATCAAAATTTCTTTTTTTATTCTATTAACATATTGACGGCTTAAACTCATTTTTTCAGCTATTTCACGATCAGAATAACCTAGATATATGTATGTCAATATATCTTTCTGTTTTTTTGAAATCGGCAATTTTTCTAAATCGTATAATATTTCTACTTCTTCATATTTTTCAATGCAGATTTCACCAGCATCCTCTGCATTTTCATATGGTGCTTCTAGTATCTCTATTTTCCTATTTTGTTTACATAAATAGGAAAATCTAAAATAAACTGCATTTTTAATGTATGACAAGCATTGTCCATCCTTTTCACAAATAGGTATACCTCTGACAGCTTCTATAACAGCTAAAGTCATTTCCTGTTCAGCATCCGATAAATCCATGAAAAACATTTTTTTAGCATAAGCGTTAATTAACGGTTTCATTTTTATTATAACTTGCATAAGTGATTCTTCACTATGCTTTGCAGAATTAATTAATTTAGCATATTCTTGTTCTTCCATATTATCCCCACTTTCACTTTAAAAAAAGTGATTAGGGATGGAGTTTGTAAACTAAAATTTTGGTGTTTTCTATTTTATCAAAATATAGCAAAATAAGTTGTGTATTCCTATATGGAATTTCATGAAGCATTTCTATTTTAACATCTAAACTTTGATAACTTGTTATTGACAGAACATATATCTTATCCTTTTTACCTATTAGACTGGTTCAATAAAATATTTTTTGAAAGAGGGTACTTTATATGAAAAAATACTTAAAAAGATTGAAAAATCCTGCTACAATCATTGGAATATTTGGTTATTTACTTACAATTTTTTCTGCACTTGGATTTTCAATAAATAACGAAACAATAATGACCATAGTTCAGAGTATTTGCGCTATTGCAGTCTTACTTGGAATATTAAACAATCCTGAAACGTCAGGTATTGATCTACCTCAAAAAAATGAATAATTTAGCTACAGAGCCTTAATATTTACATCATAAAAGTTTACTATTGAACCAGTTCTTCATTTTTCTAAGACTATGCACATTCAATGCAACTGTCAAATATGAAAGTGTATAGAAAAATCGCTAACTTTCTGCAATTCTTGAAAGTTAGCGATTGTCAATATACTTTTTGAATGATAGTATCAGTATTTTAAATATTTGGGATATTGAATGAATGTAAAGCTCAGAATACCTCCATGGATTTAATCCATTTGCAATGGCTGTTCTATTAGTGTATGGATTTCAGTATGGACTTCTACTCTTTTTGGACTGCCCGATAAATGTAGAAAACTACTTTGCTAAACAAATTTTAATTATAATAAAAACGATAAGCAGCAGAGATACATTTCGGAGCATCTGTGTGGAAAGATAAAGTGTTATTGACTTTAAAATCTAAGTAAAAGAATTAAAAATACCGTACTCAGATTGAAATTTTAATCGTTTAAACAACCTGATGTACGGTGGTGTAGGAGATCGGGAAACTTTCTTCTTTTAAGAGAAAGTTTTCATACTCGATTATTATTTGCTTTTTTCTTTTAGTATATCTTCAATTGCATCAATTCCTTTTCTCATAAAATTGATTTTTTTATCAAAAATTAATTTATCATTTTCTTTAATTATTATTTCAGCAATAATTCTATCATTACTTTCGCTTTTCTCAGATTTACCACCTACGGTTGTCCATTCTATCACAATATCGGATGGTTGTATTGTATCTTGTACTTCTACTGTAAATTGTGTATCATCGAAAAAATCTGCACTTGATTTAGCGTTAATCACAATCATCTTTTCTTTTTGATATACCTGTATAGAATTGTATCCTTCAATTGATTCAGTCAGCATTTCGCTATTACTCACTGAAATTGTAGATGATGATCCTTTTTTCTCCGTATCTTGCTTTTTCAAAAAAATGCTAACAATTACTAATAGTATTACTATTACTATAATTGTCTTTATGGACGCTTTTTTCATTTTATCCCTCCTAATACTTGGTTACATTTAATCAATAACCTTATTCTCAAAATTCAATTCACATAATGTAAAAAAAATATATTTTCTACTTTAGTAGTATATATTCTTATTACTATTGAAGTCAAGAATTTTTCATAGATAAAATATTTACGAAATGTTTAGTTTCTAAATGACATATTAAAATCTAAAATCAGTTTCTATAGTCAAAGTAAAAAATCCTATTGAATCACACAAGTATTTCAGCAAATATAGCCATTATATATGATTCTATAGTCGAAATCTGTCATGAGATGGTAGAATTCTGAAATGCTACTTGAAAAAACAAAATAAAATATATACTCTAGAGACTGAAAGGAGATAAAAATGATTCAAAAGCTAGCACATTATGTTACGCTTAGAATGGTAAAAGAAAATATTATTTTGTATCAACAAGCTCCAAATTACGAGTATGAATTTGTTATGCGAGTGGAGAATATGCTTACTGTTTTTTCAATATTAGCTGTTGCATTACATATTAAAATGTTTGGACCCTCAGTTGTATTTTTATTATTTTTTTTAAACTTAAGAAAAGTAACTGGTGGTTATCATGCAGAAACATTTTTACGGTGCTTTATAATGAGTAATATAATTTTTTGGTGTATTACCCAAATAGTGTATCCGTTTCTGTTGCAAAAGGAATTAATGTTGACATTAGCCATTACTACATTATCGTTTGTCTTAATATTTGTTTTAGGGGTTGTCAATAATTCGAATTGGAATTTGGAATCTAATGAATATTTACAAATGAAAACTTTTGCGAGAAAAATGGTTTGCAAGGAATATTTTCTTTTTTTATTATGTCTTATTTATAAGATAGAAAAAAAGTATATTGTTTTTATGTCCATTGGAATAGTATTATGTGCAATAACTCTTATTATGGCTAAAGTGTGTAAACAAGAAATAAAAGTGGAGGTTTAGTTATGAAAAAAAACTATGTAGCAGTAATTGTCTTACGATTGACAGAGAAAACACTAAGAAAAAACGCTAAAAGTAACGAGTGGCCACCATATTGTAATGGTATATTTCATCAACCTAAAAGACCCAAAATTACCAGGTAGATAGGATTTGATTATGAAACAGTTATTAGCAGACTATGAGTACCAAAATAATAATTTTTACCAATTATTAAAAATAATTGAAATTTCTAAGAGTGTAACTGGAACGAAAAATTCGTTTTTTAATAAAAGAGTGTTATTTTATGCACCTCCAAAAACAAGAAAAAGTTTTATACTTAATGAATTTTGTGAAAAATTAGGTATTAATCTTTTTGAAGTGTCAATTTTTAATGAGCATAAATTGAGAGAATTATTTACAGATTCCATAAATTTTGATAGTGAGTTTAATATTATTTTTTTAAGACATGTAAATATAGGCTATAGTAATTCGGAGAATATTAAACGGTTATTAGAAAAACTTAATGTATGGATTGATGATCAGAATAAAAAAATAATGTTGATTATTGGTACAAATGAATTTAATTCTAGTTTGTATGAAATTTGTCACGGATATTTAGAGTTTAAATTTGGAGGCTTATCTCTCATAGAAAAAGTAGAATTTGCAGAAGTGTATTTAGAACAAATAGATTTTAAACCAAGTATCATTGGAAAAGATGAAATAATTTACTTAATAAAAAATTATACTTTTGAAGCAGGTATTGCACAATTAAAAAATTGTATAGACTGTATATTTGAGTATTGTTTAGTGAGCAAAGAATCAAAGGTTTCTAGAGAGGTTCTAGAGAAAGTATTAGGACCTAGAAACTATGTTTTTGACAATGTAAATGTGGATGAAAAAATGGGAAATGGGCTGGCATGGACTCCGTATGGAGGCAAAGTTTTAGTATTAGATATTTTAATTAGGGATGGTAATGGTAAAATTAATATTTTGGGAAATATAAAAAAAACGATGTCTGATTCAATTATAATGGCTTATGAAATTTTACGCAATTATTCAGAAAATTTTGGTGTTTCTGTTGATGAGATGGATAGAAAAGATATATATGTATCCATTCCAGAAATTGGAGAAAGTAAAGATGGTGCATCAATGGGGATAGCAATATTTTTTAAGTTATATTGCATTTTTGCAAATAAGATGGTAAACAAGCCAATTGCTTTATCAGGAGAAATTATGATGAATGGTGAAGTGATACGTGTAGGTGGGTTAAAAGAAAAGTTGAGTGCTGCGTATGAACATGGGATTAGGGATATTATATTGCCTGCAAAGTCAAATGAAGAATTAATGAGATTACCCAAATCTTTAATTGAGCAATTTAAAATCAGTTTCGTAAGTGACGTGTTTGAATTAGTTGATATCCTAAATAAAAAGCAGTAATTTGGCTAATATTATTGCACTTCGTGTTTGATTTGTATATACAGTCATATCGAAGAAGGGAGGTGAAGAATATGAAAAAAGTCAATACAGAGGAATACAAGAATAATGATCCTAATATTAATAGTGGTTGCGACAGTGGAGCAGTAGCGTGCATGTAATAAGAAAATGCAATGAGCTAAAAAACGAAGTGTATTAATGTTAGATATTACAGAGAAAGGATTACCTTTCTCTGTAATATATAAATGAAAAGTAAAGGAGAAAGCAATGGAGACTTTATTCGATAGTATTTGTAAAATGCAATTGGTAGAATCGTACTATTTTTGTCACGGTAAGTATAATATTTTTTTAGATGTTAATAGATCTAATTTTTATTCTATTGAGGACAAGTATCTTGATGTAATTAAGGTATTGAAAAAGGAAGAGAATATGGAAGTATTAAAACAGAAATATTCCAAAGATGATATCGAAACAGTAATTAAGGAACTTATTGAACAAGAAATTTTAGTGAGGGATTCACCAGAGTATGAGATTTTGTCAGTAGATAGAGAAAAAGAAGTAATCAACTTGGTTATGAATATATCTCAAGATTGCAATTTGAGATGTACATATTGTTTTGCATCAACAGGTCATTATAAGGGAAAAAGAACATTGATGTCAAAAGAAGTAGCGGATAAAACATTAACATGGTTTTTTGAGCAGGCAAAGTGTTCGAAAGTTTTAAATTTACATTTATTTGGAGGAGAACCTTTAATTAATATTCCACTTGTGGAATATATTGTTGAGAAGTGCAAAATTCTAGAAAAAGAATATTCAAAAAAAATTTTTATTAATGTCTGTACAAATGGAACAATTCTTAATGAAAAACTACTTAAGCTTATTAAAGATAATGAAATAGGTATGCAGATTAGTATTGACGGTCCGAAAGAAGTGCATGATAAGTATCGTCCGATGGCAAACGGAAATAGCTCTTATGATAAGCTGGCAGAAAATATGTCGATTTTATTTGAAGAGCTAGATAAGAATACAATAATTCCTAGGGGAACTATTTCAAATGCAGAAGTTGATGTAAATGATATCGTGAAACATATCATTGAAGAAATGGGATTTAATGCATTTTTCTTTATTCCGGCTATGGGAACAGAAGGTCAGTCATATGATAATAAAGATTTACCAAAGTATTTTGAACAGTATGATAAACTTGTAGAAACTTTTTTAGATAAATTGAGAAAAGGTGAAGAATACAACATTTATCCTTTTGTTACAGAAGTTGATGCTATAGGAAAAGGTGTCAGACGTATTTATGGATGTGGTGCAGGCATTGGGTTTGCGAGTGTAGATATAAAGGGGGATATCTATCCTTGTATGCGTTTTACTAACAATAAAGAATATTTAATAGGAAATATTGAAGACGGATTTAACGAAAATAGAGATAAATTGTTTGAGCGTACAGTATACAATAGAACAAAATGCAAAAAATGTTGGGCAAGACATTTTTGTGGTGGTGCATGTATAGCGATTCCAGTTGAAAACGGAGAGTCAATGAATGCATATAATGAAAATACTTGTGAAGTATCAAAACACATGATAGAACTGGCTATGTATGCAAATACAGTTATTAGCGATGAAAATTTGAAGTTTAATAAAGAGCAATTAAAAGTTAATGACTTTATGAGAAGAAGATTTCAGTAGTGAGGAATAACGAAATGCACCAATCATATTATATGATTTGTATAAGCGAAAAATTAGAAAAAAGTGTAGTGAAGATTGCAAATTCTTTGGGGCAAAAATCTATTCTAATAAGTGCTAATGACCTATTAAATTTAGATATACAGTCTGGATTTGCTACAATTATCAGTTTAATTGAAGATATAAGATTGGATATTATTACTGAGTTGATGGAAAAGAGTATTGTGTTTAGTGTTATGGCTGTAAAGAAAAAAGAAGATCTTCTACTGTATTATAAAAAAGTAAAAAAAAATAGATGTATAGTATTAAAGAATCCGTACATTGAAGATTTTCTAAATAATCAACCTGATATATTTGAGGGGAAACTTTTTGATAGTGAAGCATGTTTTTTTACAGGACATGGAGACTATGTATGTTTCAATATGGCTAAAGCAGTTATGTGTAGTAGAGTGGAAAATTCAAAAAAAATGAAAGGGAAAGTTCCACAATGTGTTATTGAAAATAAATGTTATCGTAAAGACCGATTAAATAGGGGGAATGCTAAATTATATTTTTTACAGGATCTGAAAGCAAAAGTAGTGTTCTTAAATACTTGCGCTGGTGTATGTTTTGGAAATAGAAAATATGATTCTAGTTATAATTCATTATCAGATACATTTTTAAAGAATAACGGTCTAATATTCATTTCAAATTATATGATTGGTGCATATACTCATGAAGGAACAGTTATTTTTTTTGCAATGCTAGTTTATTACCGAAATGTTGGTTTAGCTGTGTGCAAATATAATCAATTAATTGATGAATTTTATGGGAAGAATAAAACTGTAGTGATGGCTGGCGATATATCCCTAATAGCTATGGTTTCAGAAGAAAGTGTTGAAACTTGGAGTGATTTAATTGAAGTAAAAGAATCATATATCGTCTTTCGGCTTAGAGGCAAACTTAGATTAAATACAATAACATTCGAAATTGATAAAGAAAATATTCCTGTAGGCTTCAATCTTCTGGATACTATTCAAATAGATGGTAATAATGATTGCAATTATAGATTGGGGATAATATTAGAGAAATCTTTATATAAAATATTTATTTATTGTAATAAGACCGGATTTTTTGATAATGAAGTAATATTTTATAAAAAGCAAAGATTCACTGAGTGGAGTTCAGACGTATATAACCAATTAGTCTTAAAGAGTAATATGTTGAATTTGTATTTATTTAAAGGGGAAGCTCTGGTTTCTATAAAAAAAACATGTGATTTTTTAAAAAGTAGGGTTCAACAAAATATTGAAATTCAAGAAAATGATAAAGGAAATGTTGAGATAGCAACTTATATACACAATATTCTTATAAAAGCAGATGCTTTTATAGGACAATTCAATAATCTATTTATAAGATGTTTTATAGAAACTTCAAAAAGAACAGACACACATTTGATTTTAAATAATGAAAAATTTTTCTTTAGAAAAATTACGAAAGATGATAAATTGTGCTCATATTGTCACAGTCAAGTTTGGAAAATGTATATGGAACCCAAAACAGGTACAGAGTATTATATCCAGTACATTTGTCCACAGTGCGAAATATTTTGTATATCAAATAACGATGCAGAAGAGTTTGATATACAAATAGAACTTGAAAAGCATATGTGTAACCTTTGCCTGTCTAAATTAGAGGATTTTGTAAATCCATGTGTAGGGGCAATGATAATAAATACAGATATAAATACAACAAGAGCTACTTTGGTGAGAAACAATTCTTTGATGTTAAATTTGGAACTAAAAGAAAAGGTTTTGAAAGGTTTATATTACTTAAGAGTTGTAATCCTTGAAAATGAAAAGTTGACAATTCTTCATAAGAGTATATATTTCAGCAAAGAGGAGGTGTGACATTGTGTTTACAAAGCATATGTTAGAAGTGTGCAAGGGAGAGAGTACACTATTAGTTAATAGTTTGACAGGCGCCATGGATGAAATCAATACTGATGAGTTGAATAAAATTAAAACTGGGGAAAGAAATAGTACATATGATTTATTAAAGAGGCGTGGATATTTGGAGGAAGATCAGACTCAAATTAAAGAGAAAGTGATTCAATATTGCCAGAAGTGTGTCTCAAATTTTACAAATCGGCTTAATCTGCTTTTGTGTTTAACATACAGTTGTAATTTAAGATGTACATACTGTTTTCAGCAACATTCAATTCATAGTAAAAAAGAGGTAATGGATGTAAAGCAGATTGAAAAGGCTATTAGTGATGTCGAAACAAAAATTCTTAAAAAATTTAATAAAGATGAGTATGTGATTTCATTGTTTGGGGGAGAACCATTACAGACGAAGACCTATGATGTTGTAGAGAAAGTTTTAATACTAGCTCGACAAAAAGGCATATTTGTTAATATTATTACAAATGGAGTTGAACTTGATAAATTTTTGGAAATGCTTGATAAGTATAAGCGGAATATCAGTATTCAAGTAACTTTAGACGGAATCAAAGAAATACATAATACAAATCGTCCGGGATATGGTTTTAATAATAGTTATGATATCATTTCTACCAATGTTTCAAAAGCATTGGCAAAAGGGTTACCGATAATTACTAGGGTAAATACAACAATAGAAAGTAGCAAATTTTTAGACGAGTTTATACATGAATGTTATGCCAATAATTGGATGGCGTATTCAAACTTCAAGTTAGAGATTGCACCTGTAACGAATCATTTTAATGAGAAATCTGGTAGAAAGATTTATCAGGAATCGTACGTTTTAGACTCAATTATTAAAAATTCAAAAGTTATCGAAAAATTAGGAAATAAAATATCATTTACAGCTGATATGTTTAGAATAACAGGGCATATAAGATGTCAATTTGATAATAGATTAAAGTATAAAATAAATCCGACAATACGTTACTGTGAGGCAACTTACCTTTCTACATATGCTGTAGGTCCAGATGGTTATGTGTATCTTTGCACGGATGCGATAGGAAGGGAAGATTTAGCAGCAGGAAGTTTTTACCCTGAATTGAATTTAAACGAGGTGTATATAAATCAATTGAAACATAGAACTGTATTTGAGATGGAAAAATGTAGGCACTGTAATATTGCAGGTTTTTGCGGGGGAGGATGTCCCACAGCAGCTTTAAAAGAATACCATGATGCCGGAAAGTGTTATTGTGGGAATGCGAAAGAAGTAATGGCTGATTTTCTTAATAAGATAAAATAGGAAGTTAATTATGGCGTATATTTAAGGAGGTTTTTTATGAAATCACTCAATGAAACTAATGAATTATGGATGACAGAAAAAGAAAACGATAATTTAGAATCTGATGCTGTAGTAGAAGCATGTTGTTATTTGGGTTGCTGTTATAATGCATGTAGCAATTCTTGTGTAACTAGTTGGTAAAATAAAGTAAAAAATATATATTGCTATAATTAACTTAAGCCATCTCTAATTAAATATTTTAAGTTAGAGATGGCTGAATGAAAAGCATTAATAAAAAAGGAGTATTTCATGAAACTGACCAAATATATGAAAGAATTTGAGATAGATAAAGAAAAATCAATAATAATGAATAGTCTGACAGGAGCTATTGATGTAATTAGTAAAAATCTTTTGGCAGAAATTATGCAGGGAAAGATAGAGGAAAGCAATGAAGCAGTTGTGGATAATCTTAAAAAACGTGGTTATTTAGTTAAAGATGATGCGGAAGATGTTCAAAGACTTAATAAATTAGTAAGAACACTGGATAAAATGGAACTGGGAACTTTTATCTTATGTGTTACATATAAGTGCAATTTGAATTGCACATATTGTTTTGAAGATAAAGAAGTAAAAAACCAAAGATATTTTCTGAGTGAAATAGATGTTGAAAAAATATTTGAAGTGATAGACCAACTAAAGAAAGAACGTGGATTTTCTAAGATAAGCATTTTATTATATGGCGGAGAACCATTTTTACCAGGAGCAAAAAAAATCGTTCAATATATATTTGAGCGGTCAAAATTAGAGGGATATGTTATTCAAGCTATATCAAATGGTACATCTATTGTAGAGTACAAAAATATATTTGTCAAATACAGAGATATAATTAGAAATATTCAAATAACGTTAGATGGCAATAAAGAATATCACAATAAAACAAGAAAATATCATAGTGGTGCTGGGTCGTTCGATGATATTGTGAGAGGCATAGATATGTGTGTTGCTTTAGAAATTGCAGTTAATTTAAGAGTTAATGTTGGAAAAAATAATATAGAATCACTAGATGAGCTGCTTACTTTTATAGAAGAAAAAAAGTGGCCTATGGTGGACAAGTTTATTTGTCAGCTAGCACCTATAACAGACCATTTTTGCACAGGGATGGTAGAAGAATGGTTGCCGGAACACATAATTCTTGAAAAGCTTTATCCAATGTTGAAAAAACACCAAGGAATTAAAATAAGACTTGGAACAGATATGGAAAAAAGAATTTCAGTTTTAAAAAATGTGTTGACAAACTCAAAGGTTAAAACGCTATCATGCCTGCCATGTTCTGCAGCGCTTAGAAATTACTTTGTGTTTGGTGCTGAAGGTAATATTTATGCATGTCCTGAGACGGTTGGGATAAAAGAACAAAGTATAGGAGTTTTTAAACCCGATTTTGAAATTTATGAAGAAAAGGAGAATGTTTGGAGAAGAAATATAATTAATATTGAAAAGTGTTCTAATTGTGATGTCGCAGGCGTATGCGGTGGTGGATGTACTTGGTCTGCCATTGCAACTAATGGAAATAATTTTGAAGAGGCAAAATGTAATTATGCTCATGAGACTATAGAAACATTTTTTGATATAAATCGTGAGTATTTTGAAACACTGGCAAATGGATAGAAAAAAGTTTTCTGTATAGTTTAAATAGTGGATGTTGAAAATAGCTCAGAGTACAATAAGATTAGTAGTTGATAGATTAGCAAAAATCTTAAGTTAAATATTAAATGGAAATTTTACAGAATGACTTCAAGCAAGCTGTTTGTTGAAATTTACGAAAAGAAACGGAGAGGTGCGTTTATATGTTGATTAAAAATATTAAGACATTAAATTCTTATTTTGGTTTTGTTGATACAAATGATTTGGTAAATAAATGTCTGATATTTAGTACTAAACAAAATACATATTTGTATGACACTGGCACAAGTAAAATTTTTTTATTTGCAGATAGTCAAGAAATAAAAGTTTTCAGAGCTTTGATAAATCAAGTTATTGAAATGGACATTGAATCAGAAGTTATTGAAAGAGTGGCTGATATCGTTAAAAAGGAGAATTTGTTAAAAGGAATTGTAAAAAAGGGATTTTATGACATTGATAGAGACTATATTGTGGATAAGATCGAGCACAAATTGACTCAAATAACACTAGAGGTTACACAGCAATGTAATCTTCGGTGTAAATACTGTATTTATGGACATAATCATCTAAATTTTAGAGATTTTGAATCAAAAGAGATGACATGGGATATTGCTCAGAAGGCAATAGAGTATGCTAGGGATCACTCAGCAGAGCACATTGTTATTTCATTTTATGGTGGAGAACCTTTGCTTAAATTTGAGTTGATAAAGAAGGCTGTAAATTATGCTCGCAAAATTATAATGGATAAAGAACTTTCTTTTAGTATGACGACTAATATGGTCCTTATGGATGAAGAAAAAGCAGAATTTATTGCTAAAACGCCTCATTTTTCAGTGACAGCAAGTATTGATGGACCAGAACAAATTCATAACAAAAATAGAGTAGATAGAAATGGGAAAGGCACTTTTGCAAAATCAATAAAAGGACTACAAAAATTAGTGTTTGCGATGCAACAGCATAATAAAAAATTGAGAAATTATGTATCAATTAGTATGGTGTTAGATCAGCCATTTTTAAATAGTACATATGATGATATTCAGACTTTTTTTGAAAACCTTGATTGGTTACCAAAAGATATAGAAAAAATGGTTACTTATGCTGACTATCCAAGCGATTATGTGATCAATCAACCGAGAGAAGAAAGAGAATATATTGATGAATGGATTTTAGAAAAAGACAATATGGACAATTTTTATAGTGGAACATTACAATCTGTATTATATCCTATTCATGCTAGGCATATAAGTGAAGATGCTCAAGAGTTTATGAAAATGAATGGGTGTTGTATTCCTGGAAGTCGAAAGTTATATGTCACTGCGGTGGGAGAATTTAAAGTATGTGAACGTATTGGAAAATCACCAGCAATAGGAAATGTATATTGTGGTATAGATTTTTCGAAACTGTTTAAGGTTTATATTGATGAATTTCAAGAAAAAGGAAAAAGTGATTGCTCTAATTGTTGGGCGTCTACATTGTGCAATGTTTGTTATGCGAGATATTACGATGAAAATGGGTTTAATATAGAGGAAAAAATGAAAGTTTGTGAAAGCACTAGAAAGGAGTTACATGATTTTCTTATATTGTATCATACATATCTAGAAGAAAATCCAGAAATTATTAGCAAATTAAATAATATTGAAGTTGTATCTTAAGATATAAACTTTTAAAAGTTTATATAAATATCTTTATAGAAAGGAGCGATGTAAGATGAAGAGATTGGACCCATTAGGAAGAACTATTGAAGTGGTTAATGCAGATGCTAACTATGGAGAGATTGATCCGCGTTATGGTTGTGCTTGTAGTGGTTCTCAGCAGGCCAGTGCTAGAGCTGGTAGATATCCTGGGGATTGTATTTGTCAGTGTTCACATGGACATGAAAATATGGTTGCCAACTACAGTATCGGTTACAACAAATAGTGAGGAGATGTACGGGGGAAGCATGGTTACATGCATACCCCGTATTCTTAAAAATATGAAAAATAAAAATGTAAAACGAGAAATTCGGCTTGACAATGGTTTGAAGTGTGTATTACTTAACTCGGAAGAAAAAAAGTTTTCTCATAAAGTCACATTAGCACTGACTATAAAATGTGGCTCATTGAAAAGTGAGAAAGGCAAAAAAGAGACAGCACATTTATTAGAACATATACAGATGAATTTTGACAAACAAAAGAAAAATTCAGAACGATACTTTTATGCAAAGGCAAGTACAAATTTTTTTAGTACAACCTATTATATATCTTGTTTTGATAATGATTTGAATTTTTGTCTTAATTTGTTGAAAGAAGTTTATTTGAAAAACAGAATCACAATAGAAAATAGGAAAGAAGCACTTAGAGAAGTGTTTGCTGAATCTAATGTAAGGTATAATGATAATAGACGGATTCTTTTGAAAAATACTTATTTATTTAAAGATTCAATTTTTGAGGAGCATTTACCTAATGCTGACATTGAAAAAGCATTAAATATTACGCTTAAAGATTTGAACGAATTCCATAATAAATGGTACTCATGTGCGAATTCACAACTTGTTATGGTTTTTAGTGATTTTAATAATGATTTTTTTCATTATGAAGAGTTGGTCAACAAAACATTAGGGAAAATCAAAGGGAAAGTTACGGAAGATCAAGAGAATGATATCAGAAAGATAGATATATGCAATGATAAAACATATAGTATTTTAGATGTTTGCAACACTAATCCAATGCTATGTTTTGTGGAAATTAAGCAGCATAAAGATTATATTAGAGAAAAAGTAGAAAAAGGATTATTCTTTCAATATATTCATGCATTATTGGACGAGTTTTTTTCTATACAAAACTTGAAGTATAAAATCAATATAAGACAATTTGAGAATCACTCTTTTATATTTATATTTGAGTTTTCACAAATAGTAGATGATAAGGAGATAATTAGTAAGATGTGCAAATTCTTACTTGATAATTTAAGTATGTTGAAAACAAATATTTTGATTATGAAAAATGAAATAATAGAGCCGATGGTGACAGGTCATGAGTTCCTAGAATATATAATTCATTATTTCGTATATAAGCAAACACTTAATTATAATTCAACCCATGAAATGGAAGAAGATGTTATAAAAGTTTTTAATGATTTTGATATCAGTTCTGTTTTTAAGATAATAAAGGAGTTGGAAGTTGCTAAATGCAAATCTTTTATTTTTGGAAAGAGGAATGATTATGAATAGTAAGCTGAGATTTATAAAAAGAGTAATAAAAATCACTAAATTACTAATATGTAGCAATAAACTTCTTTATACAGGATGTTTTGCTATCAGCATATTTATAGGTGTACTTCCCATAATTAGTGCATATGTATGGAAACTATTATTGGATTCAATACAATATATAAACGAAAATAAAGATTTTTTTGTTATAATAAATTTTTTGATTTTGTTAGGAATAGTAAAATTGATTGGGGTAATTTTGTCAGATATTAATGTTGACTTGAGAAGCTTGCAAGCGGATTGTTTTAACGTTTATCTTACAGATAAATTGTTAGATGTATTAAACAACTCACAATTATCATGCTTTGATGATAGTGAATACTATAATGATTATGATATGGTATGTAATCAATCCTTACAAAAATCGATAGAGATAGGGACTTCTTTATCAAGTATAATTATAAGTGTGATTTCTATAATGACAAGTTTTTTCGTTTTAATTAGCTTAAATCCAGTTTTGATTTTTATGATTATGTTGGTCGGGATCCCTTCTTTATTTGCTCAAACAACAATATCAAAAAAGATGTTTAGAGTATTTGAAAGTAGAGTAGAAAAATTGCGGTATACGCAGTTTCTTAAATCGTTTATGGTACAGTATAATAATATAAAAGAAATAAAAATATTAAATGCGGGGGGATATTTTAAGAAGCAAATTCTAACCTTGTACAAACAATATATAAGAGAAAATAAGCATCTAATACGTGAATTTAATATAAAAAAAATTATTGTCAATTTTATTCAATTATTTGTATCAATAAGCATACAGATATTTTTAGTAATGTGTGTGTTGAAAAAAGGGCATTCAATAGGAAATATTGTTTTTTATTTGCAAACATATTTGAACGCAGAAAGTGCGATAGCTGTAATTTTTTCGGATTTTTCAAGAATATATGAAAGTGATATGTATATTCAAAAGTTGCTAGCTTTCCTAGAAAGAAGTGATTCAGAAATGACAAAAAAGATAAAAAGTGAAGAATTTACAAAGATTTCTTTCGAAGGAGTATCATTTTCTTATCCAGGTGAAACACGAAAAGCTTTAACTAATATTAATGTTTTAATTCAGAAAGGAAAATCATATGCTATAGTAGGGAAAAATGGAAGTGGAAAAAGTACATTTGTAAAGTTATTACTCAATTTATATGATCAATATGATGGAAAGATATTTTATAATTCTTTAGATTTGAAAAAGTATAGTATTAAAAATTATTCAGAGAAGTTTGGCGTTATTTTTCAAGATTTTACTAGATATCCTTTGAGTGTTCGAGAAAATGTTGGTATTAGTAACACAAATGAAATAGAGAATTTGAAGCATATTATAGAAGCGACAACAGCAAGTGGTGCAAATGATTTTATTGAGGAGTTACCAAAGAAATATGAAACAAATCTTTTTAAACAGTGGACATCAGGTACAGATTTGTCTATAGGTCAGTGGCAAAGAATAGGGTTTGCGAGAGCTGTTTTTAAGAATGGAGATATTCTTGTTATGGATGAGCCGACTTCAGCATTAGATGCTTTTGCAGAAAGAGAAATTGTGGAAATGGCAAATAAATATTGTAAAACACAATCTAAAACAAGCATTTTGATTTCACATCGCTTATCAAATGTAAAGGATGCGGATATGATTCTTGTATTTGACCAGGGAACTATAATAGAGCAAGGAACACACGAAGAATTAATGGATAAAAAGGGATTGTATTATGAATTATTTACAGTTCAAGCAGAAAGTTATAATGATTAAAATAGAAGAAGGGATGTGCAAACTATGATAAAAAAAAGATTTCTATTATTATTTTGTGTTTTAATCTTATCGTTAGTTGGGTGTAGCAATGACTCTAATAAAGAGAATATTAATCGCCAGTCGGATTCTAATCAAGTAGTAGTACCGGATGGAGGTAGAGAAACAGAGACAGATAGTGAAGAGGATTTTGAGGATGAAGAAGACTTTTCCATAGAAGAAGTGATTTTTGATAAAGAATTACAGCCTTTCTTTATGAATTATAAAGAGGGATGTATTGTAATAAGATATGATAATACTAAACAAGGAATTAGTTATCATGAGGAACTATCAGAAGTACAGAGATCGCCATTATCAACATTTAAAATTTTGAGTACAATTATTTTGTTAGAAGAAAAAATTGTCACAGATGTAGATCAAGTTATACCTTGGGACGGAACCATATATCAGAATGAAAGTTGGAATGCAAATCAAACATTGAGAAGTGCGTTTGAAAATTCCGTCGTCTGGGTATATAAAAAATTGCTATCTAATGTAGATGACGATACAATAGCAAATTATTTAGATAGAACTAATTATGGCAATAAAGATATATCTGGCGGAGAGGGATTTTGGTTAGATTCTTCACTAAAAATTAGTTTAAAAGAACAAATCATCTTTTTAGAAGGTCTCTATTACAATAAATTTAATTTTAATCAGAATGTTATAGAAAAAGTTAAAGAATTAATGCTTATAAATCAGACTGAAAATTATAAAATTTATGGAAAAACTGGTAGCAGCAATGAAGGAACTAATTTATTTGTTGGCTTTATAGAAAGTCAAGAAGATGTATTTTTCTTTGCTACATATGTAAATGAGGAGAATGCAGGTTACAATGTCGCAAAAGAAATAAGTTGTAATATAGCTGAATCACTTTTTTTGGAATAATCAAATTAAAAGGGGAAGTTATATGAAATTATATTTTGACTTTTTAAAAAGATACTTATGTCAGTACAAACTGGAACTATTCTATATTTCCACCATTACTATCCTACAAAGCATAATTGTTACATGCATACCTTTGTCAACCTCGGCAATTGTTGATAAGGGTATAACTCAAAATGATAGAATTGCTTTGAGAGTTGCTGCGATAGTTATGGCTTTGCTATTTTTAAGTAATGCACTTATTACTATTTTAAATAATTATTTAATGGCAAAAGTTGGAGAAAAAATAGGATATACACTTCGCGAAGAACTTAACACAAAAATATGCAAGTTAAAGTATGGTTTTTTTTTGAAAAATACTGCAAGTAATATAGTTAATAGTTTTAACAAAGAGATTGACACAATTAAAACAAATATTAGTTATATGTTACTAAGAGTGATGGGGAATATAATATCATTATCAGCTTCGATAACTATGATATTTTTAATTAATTGGAAGATAGGCTTGTTTATTTTAAGTACTTCTGCATTATATGTGATATCAATAAAAGAATGGGGGAAAGTTATAAGTCCTCTGGCCGAGAAAAGTTTTTATTATAATGAAAGAATAATAAATGTGTTACTAAATACATACAAGAATGCAGTAGTCGTAAAAATGAATAGTGCTCTAAGCTATATAAGTAAACACTTTAAATCAGAGTACACCAGTTTCTATAGTAATGAAATTAAGTTAGAGACAGCCTATACTGCCAATATAAATATGGGGATGTTAATCATGTCAATTACAACAGTAGTGTTGTGGTGCTTTGGAGGAATAAAGTGTATGGAAAATTCTTTGTCAATAGGAAGTCTTATTGCTATAATAGGCTATCAAAACATGTTAACAAATCCTATAAATTTTATATGTGATTTTTCAAATAGTTACCAAACTACGAATAAAGCAATTAAAAATTTTGAATCAATATTGGCATGTGAAGAGGAAACGAGTGGGAATTTACTTATTTCTCCAGGGATAAGGAATATAAAATTGAAAAATGTATCTTTTAAATATGATAGTGTTCTATTACTTGAGGATATAAATTTGAATTTAGAGAAAGGTGATATTTGTGGAATTATTGGTGAAAGTGGAATTGGAAAATCAACAATAGCAAAACTAATTGTCCGACTATTAAATCCAGACTCGGGAGAGATATGTATAAATGATATTTTAATAGACCATATAAATTTGTCTAATCTTCGCAAAGAAATAGGATATATTATGCAGGATACATTATTTTTTAATGATACTATATTAAATAATGTTTTTTTTGACGAACACAAAGATTATAATAAGCTCGAAGAATTTAGCAGAAATTTAATGATTTATGATGAAATAATGAGATTTTCCGAGCAATGGGAAACCGTTTTGTGTGAAGATAGCCAAAATATTTCTGGAGGTCAAAAAAAGCGAATAGATATATTACGCAATGTTTTGAAAAATGCTAGTGTTCTTATATTTGATGAAACATTTAGTGGAATAGATATTCGAAAAAAATGTGAAATATATGAGTTTATACAAAGAATAAAGAAAGATTATATTATAATAATCATATCACATGATCAAAAAGATCTAGAAATTTGCAGTAGGTTATACAAAATTGAAAATAGAAAAATAAATAAAATACTATAATGTAAAGGGGAAATCATAATGGAAAAACGATTATTTACTTCAGAATCAGTAACAGAGGGGCATCCAGACAAAATTTGCGATCAAATTTCTGATGCTATATTAGATGCTTTGCTTTTGCAAGATCCAATGAGTAGAGTAGCATGTGAAACGTGTATTACGACAGGATTAATAGTGGTTATTGGTGAAATTACAACCAAGGCACATGTAGATATACAAAAAATTGTCCGTGATACGGTTAGAGAGATTGGGTATAATCGTGGAAAATATGGATTTGATGCAGACACGTGTGGTGTTATTGTAGCTTTGGATGAACAGTCAGCGGATATTGCATTGGGAGTAGATCAAGCATTAGAGGCAAAAGAGAATAACGACCAGCAAGATAAAGAGATATTGGGTGCAGGCGATCAAGGTATGATGTTTGGATATGCTACAAATGAAACGGAGCAGTACATGCCTTACCCGATTGCCGTAGCACATCAATTAGTATTTCAACTTTCAAAAGTTAGAAAAGAAGGGATTTTGCCATATTTGCGTCCCGATGGAAAAAGTCAGGTTACAGTTGAGTACGATGAAAACTATAAACCAATTCGTATAGACACAGTAGTTTTGTCAACCCAACATAATCCAAATGTAACTCAAGAACAAATTCATAGAGATATTAAAACGTATGTATTCAATCCTATTCTTCCAAAACACATGATAGATGAGGAAACTAAATACTTTATTAATCCTACAGGAAGGTTTGTGATAGGTGGTCCCCAAGGAGACAGTGGTTTGACTGGGAGAAAAATTATCGTGGATACATATGGAGGCTTTGCGAGAAATGGTGGTGGTGCATTGTCTGGGAAGGATTGTACAAAAGTTGATAGATCAGCAGCGTATGCCGCTCGCTATGTAGCAAAAAATATTGTAGCTGCTAGATTGGCAGATAAATGTGAAATTCAACTTTCCTACGCTATAGGTGTAAAAAAACCTGTTTCAATAATGGTTGATACGTTTGGGACTGGAAAACTTTCAGATATGGAGTTAGTAGAACTCGTAAAAAATAATTTTGATCTTACACCTACAGGTATTATAAATATGTTAAAGCTTAGAAATCCGATATATAAAAATACAGCAGTTTATGGACATTTTGGTCGGAAAGATGTTTTATTTCCGTGGGAAAATTTGGATAAGGTACAAGCTTTAAAAAAATATAATAAATAGAATTATGGTAACCCCCAATTAAAATATAGTAGAATGTAAAACTATTTCTAGATTTTGTGAGGTTTGAGTAATTCATATGTGATTTTTGATAGTTTGGAGTTTTTAACTTTAAGATATCAGCTTTAATCGAAAGAGATGTTTCAGATGAAAGGAATATTAAGCAATGGAAAAAATAAAAAGAATTTTTCAGATAGGGATTATTTCATGTGTTATCTTGTTTTGTTGTGGTTGTATTTCTCTAGTAGTATGTTATGAGAACATTGCATATCAAATTAATCAAGGTGCATCAATTGCTGGAAATGAATTAGTAGTCCTTAATTTGTATATCTCAAGTGTGGCTGAATACTGAGGGAGTGTGGTAATTATTTGGATTTTAATAAATATTTTGAAAAACTAATTTCTACAATCACTATCGTGATTGTAGAAATTATAATTTTAAGTTTAGATAAATATGATATATTCTTAGAAAAGAATATGTCTTACACGGAACTTATTAGCAATGTGGAAGATTTTTGTACAGAAATGCAAAAGATAGATTCAGAACAGGTGAAGGTAGAAAGAAGCGATTCGGATTTGTTTTATTATGAAACTTTTTATGAGATTCTTTTAGAGCATGGAATACATATAAAAGTGCTTATGCAAGAGGAAAAAATTCCATATTTTAGCATTTCAAAAAAGTGTTTTGCAAATAATTTCTGTTATTATATTAGAAATACTTGAGATTTCCAATAAAAGAAATGATATTGTTTACAAAATATATGTAATGGACGGCTATCTAGCTATAGAGTTTCAATTCAAAAAACAAAGAAATGTAGAACCAACCTAAAATGCAAATAGAGTACTTATTGAGCAAGAAATGGATATAGGGAAAAATATTTAGTACATGTTGGAGGGAGATTAGAGGAATACTCATTAGAACAAGAAAAACGAGTAACTCTTAAAGTTCCATATATCGAACAAAGATAATCAGCAAATTCTAGAACTAAGATTTAAGAATTTGCTGATTCTATAAACTGTTCTATAATATTTTTTAAATATTTTCGTTTACTTGCAGGACAATGATGTATTAAATCTATAAAAATGAAATCATCATAAATTGCAGCATCAGAAAAGAGAATAAAATCAGTTGTGACAGAGAAAAAGTTAGCAATTTTAACAAGTGTATTGTTAGACATACCTCTGGATCCACTTTCTATATCACCTAGAAACTTTGGTGTGATATCTAAAATTTCAGATAATTGTTCACGTGTTAAATTGTGTCTTTCGCGAAGAGCACGAATTCTAATCCCCACTTCAATGTTATTGACAGTTCTCATATAATACCTCCGCATAGATTATATTTCATATAACCACAAATGGAAATGAACTAAAAGTTGTTATAAATATAAACTTAAAGTTGAAAATAGGGTAATAGGCGGGTATGATAAGAGTATCAAGAATGTAGGAGTATTTAATAATTATGAATAGTAAGAGATATTGGAAAAAATTTGAGAAAAAGCTTTATAAGTTATATCCTTGTAAGATATATTTTATGTATGATGAAGATAATCTATGTATTGAGGGAGAAAAAATAAAAGAATCAATAAATTTTCTACTGCAGGTTCTTGAAAATATTCCTTCAACAAAATTCAAAAAGGCAGAATTGTATATTCGTATACATTATTTTAAAAAGTGGTTTGTTGTGAGAATCAATTTTAGAGAAATTAGTAGCTATGGAATATGCTTTAAATTAAAAGAATTAGAAACGTGTATAAGATCAAAAGGAGATATTGTAAATATTTCAAAAAATGGTTTTCAAGTCTTAATAAAAATATGTAAAAAAATGTTTTAAATCGTCATTTATACATAAATATCGTACTTTAAACAAAAATAATTGTCAGATGTAAAAATCTATCGTAAGATAGTATAAAACAATAGGAGGATGATGAAAGTGTTAAAAGAAGTAAAAAGAAGTATGGGACAAATTATTGCAAAAAGAATATATCGAGAGGCGGAAAAAAGTGCAAATTCAGCATGTGTGTTTATCCATGGGCAGCCTAAGATGCCAGAAAAAGTGAAAAAATTGAATAAAATTAAATAGCATATGAACTTAGAAAGGCACATAATAAATTCTATCAAACAGCAAAATAACATATCTGATAAAGATGTAGAGATATACGAATTCGGGTTACACTTGTTGATTCTTAAATTATTTCATATATCTTGTATTTTATTTATTGGTTATGTCGGAAGAGAATTTTTTAAAGTTATTCTTTTTCTTTTATTATATAGTACGTTTAGAAAATATGCAGGTGGGTACCATTCTCAAACACATATTGGATGCTTAGGAATTTCTATCATATCTACTATTTGCTTTATAGTTTTTCTGAAAATTACACTTCCTGAATTTGTATATAGGTGTATGTGGGTGATAAGTGCAGGAATTATATGGATATTAGCACCACAAGACACGGAAAATAGAAGATTAAATAATAGTGAAATTAGATATTTCAGGAAAAAGAGCAAAAATATAGTATGTATATATAGTATAATATGTTTATTGCTATATGCAATAATATCTAAGATAATTTTAGGTGTTTTTATTATTCAGGGTATCATGTTATTGGCTGCACATATTGAAAAGCAACTATGTAAAGAAAAAAATAATTTTGAAGATTCTCTTTTTTGATATTATAATATAATATCAAACTAAGAGGTAAGGGTGGAAAGATGATTAAAATTGCAATATGTGATGACGAAAAATCTGTTTGTAGAAAGATGTATTCTATTGTAGAGCAATATTTAGAAGAAGAGAATAGACCTGCAATTATAAAATCGTTTTGTTCAGGACAAGAGTTTTTGAAAACACATATATATTTTGACATTGTCTTTTTAGATGTAGAGATGCCAGAAATGAATGGAATTGAAACGGCACTAAAACTTAGGCAATGGGATGTAAATAGCAAAATTATATATGTAACAAATTATGATAAATATTGGAAAAAAGCATACAAAGTACATGCATTTGATTATATCAGTAAGCCGATTAAAAGTAGTACAATTCAAAATGTGATGAAGGAGGCAATTTATTATTTGGATAATAAAAATGATGCGCCTAAAATATCGTTTCGAACGGAAGTTGGAATTATTACTTTAGCGTTAGATGATATTTATTATTTTGAGTATTATGCTAGAAAGATAAAAATTATTACTGTACGTGGTATATTTCAAGCAAATTATACTTTAAAGGAGTTATATAAAAAATTTGGAAAATATAATTTTAAATCGCCACATAAAAGTTTTATAGTAAATATGTTACATATAAAATATATTAAAGGATTTGAAATATTAATGGATAATGAAGAAATCGTACCATTGGCTCAAAAGAGAGCGGTAGAATTTAAGGAAGAGTTTAACGATTTTTTGCAATCTACATTTGATCGAATATAAAAGTGAGGTAGATAAATGGTTTATTTTATGGGACTGATATGTTCTTGTTTAGTAACAGGATATATTTTTTTTGCTTTTATGGATGGACTATATGAGCGGAAGTATAATAATAAATGGATTTATTGTATTAGCCTATTTAGCTTTTTAGTAATTGATGTTCTTATAGCTGGATTACGTATTCCTGCCTTAAATATTATATTTACGATAATGGTGTTGTTTGGATTATCATATGGGTTATATAATCCATATAAAAAAAGTATCATTATAAATACAATTGTATTTTTTCTTTATCTGTTTAGTGTTGATTTGATTGCAACAGCAGTATTCTCTACACTTTTTTTTAATAGTATTTCTAGTGCATTATATGAACCAAAACTATTTTTCGTGACAGGGCTGGCTAATATGTTTTTATTAATATGTACATACAGACCATTTTTGCATATTTTAAAAAGGTACCAAGTTTCAAAAGTGAGAATTATTTTATATATATATATGCTTTTTTTAATGGTATTTGAAATAGGAATTCTATATTATGAGGTATTAAAAGAGAATAATCAGGAAAATAATATTACAATTCTAATTATCTGTATAGCGTTTATGATTGTGGATCTGGGTGTGCTGTATTTATATCAAACTATTTCAAAAACATCGATTTTAGAAAGAAAAGCAGAATTATTAGAACAACAGAGAAAAATGGTTATAAAATACACGGAGGAGTTACAAGAGCGTTATGATAATAGTAAAAAGGTTTTACATGATGTGAAAAAACATTTAAATGTAATAGAAAAGTTACAAGATACAGATATAGAACTAAAGAAGAAATATGCAATAGAGTTAAAAAGTGTAATTGATGGATTGACAGAGCAATTTCAGTGTAATAATAAAATTATTAAAGTAATAATTTGGGATAAAATGCAAATATGTGAAAACGAAAGTATTATATTTGATATTAGTATGCAGGATATAGAATTTTCCTTTATGGATGATATGGATATTACAATCCTATTTGCAAATTTACTAGATAATGCAGTAGAAGCTTGTAGCCTCATAAAGGATGTGAGTAGGAGGGAAATAAGTTTAAGAATACATAAGTTCAAGTATTATGTTGTTATAAAAATGAAAAATACAACAAAATGCATACAAGAAGATAAAAAAGAGGAAATTATTAATAATAGTGAACATGAAGGAATAGGGCTTGAAATTATAAAAGAAGTTGTTGAGAAATATGGAGGAAATTTAACCTATGGGCAGGATGATGGTTATTTTGAAACAAAAATAATTCTTCCAGATATAAATGATGAAAAATAGTAAAGGAAAGGTAGGGGCATTGGTAGAATGAATCCTACCTTTCATATAATAATATTGTATGAAATAATGTGGTGAAATAGGTGCTTACCTAATACCGCTTTTTTTTTGCCTTTTTTACAGAAAATCCATGAATTTTTAGTTGGTATATAGTAGGAGCACCTTGATAATTTCATAGAGTAAATTTAATTCTGTCAAGAATAATAGCAGTGATCCATCAATTTCCAGGTGGAAGATTTAAAAGATGAGGGACATAAGGAGAATGAAAATGATTAAAATAGCAGTTATCATTTTATGTATTATAACAATCAGTATGATTGCTTGCATCTTATGTACGTCTGTTATAGCAGGCAAGAGAGCAGATGAGAGTATAGAAAGATATTTTAAGGAACAGAAGAGAGGGTAGAATTATATGAGAAAATCGGGTGTGGTATCAAAAGATGTAAAAGGAAAAGATAATGAAGTTTACCATGATATTATATCTCTATTTAAAATATACAGATCTGTGAATTGGAAAATGCAGATAAAAATCAATCAAGTAAAGCAATGCTTTCATACAGAGTATGGCACCGATGTAGATGAATTTTTAGATAGTGTTTACCAGGCAGGAATGGATATCAATCTGGATATGGAAGATATGAGGGAGAGGATCGAATCTATCAATCAGGCCAATAAGTATCTGAAGCTGATTGATGAGGCGGTAGAGTTAATGAGGAAATATCACCCACAGGGCGAAAAGTATTATTGGGTACTTTATTATACCTATATGTCAGCTTATAGAGCAGAGAATACAGATGAAATTCTGGATAAACTGGAGCCGCATTTTCCACGGATACCAAGAATGCACAGAGCCACTTATTTTAGATGGCGAGATAAGGCTTTTGAGGCAGTCAGCAATATATTATGGGGATACGAAACAAAAAATCAGCAAATATTGAAACAGGTAAACCAGAATTATCAGGAATAGGTAAATAAAATAGTCAAAGGGCTGGAAAGGAGAAACATGGGAGTTGTTATGAGCATAGATACGGGAAATAAAATGATGAAAACCAACCATTTTATTTTTCATTCGGGAATTAAAAGAAAAGAACAAAAAATTCTTCCTGGAGAAGAAGGGATTTTTTTTAAAGGGATTAACTACTTGGAAAGTAATCAGAGGATTTCCTATTTGGAAGATAAAACCATTGATGACAGGTATTATATTTTGACATTACTCGGAGTAGCCAAGGAACTGGAAAAAGAAGGAATAGAAACTGGTATTTATGAAGGGGGAACCATTCCGATCCAGTTATTAGTCGGACTTCCACCGGGAGATTATGGAAAACAAATTCGGAAATTTCGGGAATATTTTTGGAGGCAAGGAAAAGCAGTTTATTTCTCTTATAAAGGGAAACCATACAGAATACGCTATGAGAGTGTAAATGTATATATGCAGGGATATTCTGCGTATATTTTGGTAGCAAATCAGCTTTATTTACAAGAACAGCCAAAGGTTTTGCTGATAGATATTGGGGGATTTACAGTAGATTATCTGTTGGTCCGGTATGGAGTAGTAGACAGGACAAGAATTGATTCTCTTCCGGAAGGGATTATTATGCTCTATAAAAGAATTATGGTAGGAATAAGGCAGCGCTTTAACCTTTACCTTGAAGAAGCAGATATTGATAATATTCTTTTTAAAAGGAAAACACCGTATTCAGAATTGGTTGTTCGAAGGACGTTTGAAATTGCAGCAGAATATATGGGAGATTTATTAGGTTCTTTTTTAGAATTTGGTATTGATTTCCGAACAACAGTGACTGTTTTTGTGGGAGGTGGAACGGTTCTTTTAAAGGATATTATTGATGAAGTTTGGAAAAGATATCATTCAACATATTATGTTGTTGATGATCCGAGAGCAAATGTAAAAGGCTTTATCAAACAATATATGGCAGAAAAAGCGGGATATTAAGGGGAGGACGTATGGCAAAACAAAATCCGTACAGATTTTCCTTGGGATTTGATGAAGAGGACCCGGATCATCAGGAAGTTGCAAGAATACTAAACCAGTTAGGGCATAGAAAAGCAAAGTTTGTTGTAAAGGCGGTTCTTGCATATCATCAAAACATAGAAGGGAAATTTTCAAAAGAGCAGGCGGTGATAGACAAGAAGCTGGATATACCAAAGAAAAACAGAGTCGTACAATTACAAGATGAATTTCTTCCAACACTGCAAGAGGAGGATATTCTCATGATACAGAAAAATAAAGAATTACTTCAGGAAATGGAGAAAGAGGAATTAGAGGAAAATAAAAGTTCCTATAAAGAAGAACTTTAGAAAGAGAGGAAAAATGCGGAATAGAGTAGAGTATATTTTAGGAGGAATGACAATTTTACAAGGACTGCTTGTGGGGATGGCATGGAATGGAAAGAAATGGGCATTTCTGCTGTTGACATTATTTTTACTTTTGCAGGAAATGGTTCTTATTCTTCTTTTAGTGAGAAAGAGATATCAAAAAAAGTTTTGCCCGAAATGTGGAATTGAGATTATTATTTGGTATCGGATTTGTCCTAATTGTGGACACATATTCAAACCTGGATGTAAAAAAGAAGATTTAACAGAAATGATTGAAGATGCTTTGGACCAAGAGGAAATTGGAGAGTTTGATCAGTTGGAAAATTCGACAGACAGAATGGAGGAAATAGAAGAGAGCATGATTGAAAGATATATACATAATGAAAAAAATATATAAGTTTATTTATGCTGTCTTTTGATGCAAAAACATAATTAGAGTAGTAAAGGAACATTATGCTGTTAGAAGAATTCTAGCAGCTTTTTTGTAATTATTACTTAAAAGCAAGTAATAGTAACATAGAAGTAAAACTCTCCGCCTGGAAACGGATTATAGATTAAAAACAGATTTCAGGAGGAGATTTATGGATAAACAAAAACGAACTACTATAGATGAATTTAGTGCATACCTACAGAGTGCAGTAAGAAATACCACTATTAACTATATGAACGATAAAAGTAAGATTAAAGAGCATGAGATTACTTTAGAAGAGGATTTGGAAAATGTAGAAGGAAGGGGAATAGAATGGAATGAAATGATGGAAGCACACGATATTTTTTTGGGAAAGATTGATCCGGAAAAATTGTTTGCTCAGGTGACAGACAATAAACTTTTACATATACTGAAAAGTTTTTCGGCATTGCATATAAAGGTTCTCTGTCTGCGAATATTGTACGAAAAGACATTTGATGAAATAGGAATGGCTATAGGAATATCTGGAAAAAAGGCTGAAAATACCTATTACAACGTAATTAAAAAAATTCGCAGGGAATTAGGAGAAGGAAAAGATGCAGGAAAGAGAATTTGAAGAATTATTATGGAAAGCACGAAATAAGGATAAAAAAGCAGTATTTGAAATTATAGAAATGTACCGTCCTTTGTTGTTAAAATACGCAAAAAGTAATGGGAAATTTGATGAGGACTTATACCAGGAATTGGTATGTGCAGTTTTAAAAAGTATTATAAAATTTCCTATGAAAACAGAAGAACACAATAATTTGTACATTAAGTATTGATATACACAAGATATTGTGATATGATGATTGTGTAGTTATTTATGATATCAGTATAGACTGACATCACAAAGGTATAGTCCTATTTTAAATAGGAGAAAAATTTAGGATAGGGATATATCCACAAGAAAAAGAATGGCATTGATTGTTATTGGACAGTCAGTGCCTTTTTTATGTTGAAAAGGAGGAACAAGGATGGTAAAAAGCAAGAAAATCAAAAAAATGATATGGACGCATGGCTGGGTGGTATTTCCAGTTATTACGGGTAGACCACTACACTATTACTGGAAAGGTAACAAATTCCAAACAGAAGTAGTTAAAAAAATTATTGCTTTGGATGCAAATCATATTGTAGTAGAAGGAGAAGAAAAGACCTATTATATACAGTTTTTTGCAGATGAAGCAGAAAGTTTAAAAGCAGCAGCGTAGAAAAAGGGCAGGATCAAGAAGGGGATTAAAATTCTTGTTCCTGCTTTTTCAAAAGAATAAGAAGAGGTGAATAGAATGAGTTGGATATGTTTTCATATAGAAAATGAAAGATTATTAAAAGCTGCAGTTTCAGAAGAAATAAGAGTAGAGTGTGATAAACTTTTCAGGCAAAGGGGATACGAAGAAAGAGGAAGATGGATACCGGAGAAAGAAGTAATTTTGTCTTATATTGTAGAAGGGGTATATTATGCTGCAGTCAGGACAACGGACCGATTTGGTAAAAGTTTTGTATACGCAGCAGTTTTGCCACTTTGCATCCAGAAAGGAATGTATTACAATCTGTTATGCAATGAGCAATATGAAGGGGAACTACCGCAGGAATGTCAGTGCCCAATGGAAATTTTATTACTGCTAAGTTCTACGGATTCTGTTCTCGCTCAAAAATGGAGAAATAACTGTTGGAATTATCATAAGAAAGAACATTATCAGGAATATAAAACGAATGTAAGGAAATAATCATCAGGATATAGAAAAAAAGAAAATTATAAAAGGGATTTTAGGAGAAAGATAACAACGCAGTCATGGTATAAAGCGGCAAATGTATAAGTGCCTAATAGAAATAGAAGACTAATCAATTTATTAAAAAAGGGGTACACAGAGTCGGAGCAATGAGGAAATGCTCTCGAATTTCTGGTACTCCATTTTTTGTGTGTTACATTTTGAACTGGAAATGTAATTACCATAATTATACTATTTCATAGTTCAAAATTAGAGTTCACAAATACACTGGATTTTATATTTATTAAATAGTTGATACAATCTAAATGAACCACTCTTTTTCTATGTAAAATTATTGAGATCCTATAAAATTTGTTTATTGTAAGCCAGGTTCATTGCCAGGTTCATCACCACTTATATCTGCACTTGGACACCAGACAAGTGTATATTTATCATCATGACCGGTTGTGTTGCAATTTGTGCATCTCCAATAGGTTGTTGTTTTTACTTGGCAATATCCAGGGTGTGTTTTTCCGTGGATGCGTGTAGTGTCTGGTGTTCCATTGTTGACGATATTGGTGTGATGGCCAGATGAACATCCTCCTGCTTTTAAGTCAGATGAGCTTGGCTGATATTCAAATGTTACTAATCCAGCCTGTGTAATTGTGCCGTCTGGATTTTTCTCATTAATAATTTTTTGATTTGTAATCACTTCGTTGCATTCATTCTCTTTGGCAGTGTCGGTGTCACTAGCATAAACTGAAAAAGGAATTACACCTAAAGCTGTGACTGTTAATAATAATGTGAGTATTTTTTTCTTCATTATGATACCTCCTAAATAGTTTATTTTAGATTTCAGTATTAAAATATCATAGGTTTGTAAAAACTAGATTCTTTATTCTATTAAAATATTGTTAAATGGATTTTTTGGAATAGATTTTTCAAAAATGTCATTACTATACTTACTGTGTATATGTTTTTATAAGTGATACAAAAATAAGACTGGTTTCCTATAACATTGCGACCTCTCTGAAATTGACATCGGATTCTTAAAGTTTTACAATGATAACGTAAAGTTTTGTGCATGTGAGTATCTACATGGAGGGCCGCAAAACTGAATAATCAGGGAAAAAAGCAATCAGAAATGGTTGCTTTTTTTGTTGCCCTGAAATAAAGAGGAAGGGAGGATGATGTTTGTTTCATAAAAAATTACAAGTGCATATCGTAGAGAAATTGAGGAAACCACAGTTTAAAATGAAGACTGCCTGGATTCCTCAATTTATGTTTATGGGATTTTTCATGATTACCATGCTGGCGTGGTTTACACAGCCAGTATATGCTGCGGACATCTTTTCTATGGCAAAAGATGCTATGCAGAAGGTGTATAACGATGTAGTAGGAATTGCTACTGTTGCAGCAGTTGTGTGTTCAGCAGTGTGTTTGTTTTTGATGAATTTTTCAAAAAGCGGAAAAACAGTGGATGAGTCAAGAACGTGGCTGAAACGCATTGTCATTTGTTGGGCAGTGTTAATGGTACTTGGAGCGATTGTAAACTACATGGAAGTTCTCGTTCCACAGCAGAACTTTACTGGTTAAAAAACACAATATACCGGAGCCCTCCCGGGAAAAGGAGGTTGATGAAGTTAGTTGGGCTGGTTATTAGAATTATTGATTGAAGGAATCCGGGAAATTTGTTCACAGTTTTTAGTAGACATGATGGACCTCATTACCGGAATGTTCACAGATTTACTATCCTGCAATTTGAGTTTATTTGAAGACTTATTTACAGTAGTAAAAGATTTGTATAAAAATGCTATTCTTCCTATGGGGATTGCAATCCTATTGCTGATTTTAATCTGGCAGTTATTCAAAACCATGTTTGGAAGAGGCGGTGTTGCAGCGGAAGATCCGGTGGAGTTGGTCTGCAGGAGCTTTTTATGTTTATTTATGTTGCTCTTTGCCAGACCAGTAGCAAATTATATTTTGGAAGTGGCTGGTACTCCTTATCAGTGGGTAGCAGGAACAGAAATTGAAGTAAAAAGTTTTTCTGATTTTGTATCTTCTCTGGATCAGGCATCGGCAAGTCTTGGAATTGATGGATTGAGCATTTCCATACTATTACTGATTATGCAGTTTGTCGTTGCATGGAATTACTTTAAAATGCTGTTTATCATTGCAGAACGGTATGTTCTGTTGGGCGTTTTTTCCTATACTGCACCTTTGGCATTTTCGACAGGTGGCTCTAAGGCAACGAATAATGTATTAGCATCCTGGAGCAAGATGTTTGGTGGACAAGTTGTTTTAATCATTATGAATGCGTGGTGTATGAAAATGTTTTTAAGCGGGTATGGAAATTTGACCGCAAGCCACTATGGTTTTACAAAGTTTTTTATTGCAACCTTATGTTTGATTGGATTTTCAAAAGTGTGCTTTAAAATGGATTCTTATATGGCTTCACTTGGAATTAATCTTGGAAGAATGTCGAATGGAATGGGCGCTTTTGGGTTAATGATGGCAGCCAGCAGATTATTCTCATTCGGACATAGCAGTCATAGTACAACTGAGAGTATGGAAAATGGAGAACATACAGGAAATAGTGAAGCAATGGGAACTTCTTCCGGAATGGGAGATGGTGCAGGGCCAATACCAATGAGTACTGGAAATCCTATGGATATGGAAGAAATGGGAGAAGATTACGTATCAGGAAATCCGTTGGAAGAGGGGTATGCGGACAATGCAGATGATGGTAAAACAGCAGACACAGTTTCAGATCAGGAAAATATTCTGGACGAAATGGGAATTACTTCACAGCAAGAAGATATGAAAAATCCAGAAGCTAGTACAGAAAATTATGGACTTGGAGAAGGCGGTGAATTGGTAAAAGGAGAAGAAATTGAACCTACACAGGAACAAGGAAATCTTTCTGACCTGAAGGAAAATTCGGTATCAGAAGTTCCTGCTATGGAAGCAGAAAATACTGGAAGCAGTTATGCAGAAGGTATGTTGGATACAGATAGTATTCCAGTAGAATCTGAAAATGGACAAGAGGTACTGACAGAAGCAGATGGAGCTTTAGATTATCCAAGGGAAGAGGAAACAGCTACATCCGTTGGTATGGATCTGGATGGTGGAACCATTGGTGAAAGTGAAATGGATTTGGAAGGGGTCACAAGCGGCAGTGCTGGAAGGGAATATTCTGCACAGGAAGTTTCAGGCGGAATGGAGACTTCTGGATCTGGCATTTTAAACGAAATTGGAGAAAGTGGTGTTTCGACTTCTAAAGGAGAGTCCGTAATTCCAAAGTTTTCAGAGGAAACAAGGGAACATCCAACAGGTGATTATCTCTCCAGTCAAAATGAGTTTGGACAAGGGGCAGAAAGAAGAATTTCAGATGTTCCGACAACAGGGGAAATGGAAACTAGCGATGTTTTAGGACGAGAGATGCTGATACAAGGACAGAATTTAAGAGAAAGTGTTCTCCCAAACGAGGCAGAAAGAAGTTTGAAACTAGAAGATGGGATTCCAGAAATTCCAAAATCCAGACGTGAATTGCGACAGGGATATGATGAGCGTAAAGACTGGTAGGGAGGTGTAAAATGGCAGAAGAAAGGCATGATACATCACCTCTTGACAATACAGCCAATGCTGCTATCCAGACAGCAAAAACAGCAAAGCAGGCAAAACAGGTTGCAGATGGCATAAAAAATGCAAAAAATGCAGCAAAAGGTGCTCAGGCAGCTTACTCTACGGCAACAGCGGCAGGAGGCAGTGTGGCTGGAAGTACCATTGGAACAGCAATTGCAGGACCTCTTGGAACGGTTGTTGGATTTTTAGTGACAAATAAGACGTTCCAAAAAGTAGTTGCAGCAATTATGGCGGCAATTTTACTGTTCCTATTCATCATTGTGAATTTCATTGGTATTCTGTTTTCCTATCTTGGATTTATGGATGCTAATTCTTTTGCAAATGAAGCGCAGTCAAAAGAACTTGCAGCAATAAGAAGCAGGATTGAACAGGTGCTGGAAGTAGAAGCATACCAAACAGAGCTGCTATCTATTATTTCTCAGGAACATGATATGAAGCTGCAGGAAATACAGGCAGATTATCAGGCGAATTATAGAGAACATAAATTGACAATCGTAGATGAATATGAGACAAGATTAAAAGATAACCTATCTTATTATGTGGGGATTTTACTGATGCAAAAGTGGGACAGCACCACGCGAAAATCTTTTCTCGGATATTCTGGTGGTCTGGACATGAACTTGGATACAGATTTGAGCAGTCCATATGATGCCTTTTTTGAGGAAGCGGCAAATACCTATAATGTACCGGTAGCACTTTTGATTGCAATGGGGAAAGTAGAGTCAAACTTTGATCCTAATGTAGTATCTGGTGCAGGTGCAATTGGCATTATGCAGTTAATGCCTGGAACTGCTGCTTCACTGGGAGTAACAGATCCGTATGATCCTAGACAGAATATCATGGGGGGAGCCAAATACGTTGCAGAGCTTATGGAAATGTTTCAGGGATATGAAAATGCTTTGGAATTGGTTATTGCTGGATATAATGCAGGTCCGCAGGCAGTCATCAATGCCGGATATCAAATTCCGCCGTATACAGAAACCCAGAACCATGTAAAAAAGGTAATGGGATATATTCAAATACTGGAACAGCCCAGTGGAACGGGAAGTTCCTCTGATACCGAAGGGAGTCCAGAGGAATTGGAAAAGTCATACCAACTGTTAAAAAATGCGGTGACAGAATATGTGCCGCAATTCTTTTCATGGTCTGTAAGCAATACGGGAGAGCAGTCATCTGTAAAAACAGTCTATTATGTGATAACAGAAGCTGGAAAGACAGAGATTACAAAAGAAACTTATCTGACTTTAAAGGAAAGTGGACAGAATGTGCAGATGGAAGAGCAAGAAGTAGGTGAAAAAACGGTGGAATATACATTGGCTTTACTATTGAGTTCACAGTTATCTCAAAACGGAAACAAGTATGAGTATAAGTATGTACTGGATCAGGGGACATTTGAGTTGGTTTTACGGGTTCTTCAGATTATGCAGGATGGAGTTGATGCGCTAAAGGAAGCAATATTTTCCCTATTTTCATGGACGGATTTTGTGACAGGAGGTGGGGTTGATGATTCATTGATTGGAAATATTGATGTTACCGGAGATAAAATCCGATATGATACGGTTGAAAACTGTGTGAAAGAAGTCACTTATTTTAATCAGACAGAAGAACCGTGGGCAAGCCTTCCTTATGGAACAAGCAATGTTGGTGCTGCCGGGTGCGGACCAACTTCTCTGGCGATTGTAATTTCCACTTTTACTGGCCAGAATGTAACACCGGAAATCACGAAAACTTTTGCAGAGCAAAATGGAGAATATGTACCCAATGTAGGCACCAGTCATTCTTTTGTGAAAAATGCGGCAACTCACTGGGGATTGACTTGTGAACGGGTAGGAAAAGACCGTATGGATTATGTGGTGGAATCCTTAAAAGAAGGAAAACTGGTTGTTGAAATCTGTGAAGCTTATACGATTACCGGAGGAAGTAGTGGACACTTTATTGTACTTACCGGAGTGACCACAGATGGACATATCACGATTGCTGATTGTGCAAGCAGAGAAAGAACTGGAAAACTTTATAGCGTAGAAACCATAAAAAGTTATGGAAGGGATTTGTCGGAAGGAGCTTTTTGGATTATTGGAAAGTAGGAACAAAATGAGTAAAAGAATTGTTTTTGTGCTTATATGTACAATTTTTTGGATGATGTTTTCTGTTCCGGTCATGGCGGTATCTATAGTGGAACTTCCCGTTATCACCAAATGGGAAAATGGAAACGGTTATGATGAAAAAGGAAATCGTCTGGAAGATACATGGGCGTATGATTCTGTCCATGAAGCAGGAAGATATGTCCTGTTTGGGAAGAATGGAGAAGTGTTAAAAAAATCAGAGGATTGGAAAAAGAAAGAGCAAATAAGTGAAAACTTTACAGTGACAAACCAAAATACGGGAATCTTGGCAATACGTGCGGAAGTATATGAGGAATTTTCAGGAACCGTGAAGGGGAGTGTAAAGGAGAAAAGCGGAATAGAATATTTGTTTGAACTGTGTGAAGCCAATCAGTATAGTACAAACTTAGAACTGGCACCTGGAGATTATCACTTATCTGTAGATGCAGTGGAGAAGGAGCGTCTGTATAGAGTACTATATGACGAAGCGAAATTTAGTATGCAAGAAGCAGAAGTAAAAATTGAAAACCTTCAGGTAACAGGGGAATGTATTGGAATGGCAACAGACACAGAAGATATGCGATCATCTGCAAATGCGCCACAGACAGAAAAAATGGAAACCGATGGAGTTTCAGAAGAGCTGTTAAAGACTATAGGAAAACTTATTATTCCTGTAGTGATTATTTCCCTTGGGGGATATCTGTTTGTGCGGAAGAAAAAGCAACCATATACATAGGAGGCAGAAAATGTCAGAACGAGAAAAAGTAGATACATATACCATACCGCCTAATTTTGCGGAATCAGGAAAATGGTTTTCCGGAAGAGTAAGTGCGGGGAATGTAGTTGAAGCGGCAGTGATGTCGCTTATTTTATTAAAAATTTTGCTGCAAGTACCGGTGGATGGCAGAACCAAAATTTATCTGGGAATTATATTTATTCTTCCAGTTGTCATTTTTGCTGTGATAGGTGTGCAGGGAGAACGATTGACAGCCTATTTGTTTCATATTTTATGTTTTTTAAAAAATAGAAGAGTTCTTACAACACCAAGCGGGAGGTATCAGTTGGAGAGAAAACGGCGGATAGAAAGAAGAGAGCATAAACGCCGTAAGAAAGGAGGAGATAATCATCAGTCAGGAAATAAAGGAACTGGAAGAACGGTTAAAAGAGGCAAAAAAGGAAGAAAAACGTCAGCAAAAAGAAAAGAAAATTTTGGAGTCGGAACAAAAGAAAGCTGAAAGGCGGCAGTTATTGGAAGAGGAAAGGATACGAAAACAGCAGAAGAAAGAAGAACATCAACTGCAAAAGCAGCTTAATCAAGCAGAGTATCCGAGAAAACCAGTAAGAGAAAATACGCAGTCAGAGATACGGAGAAAGAAAAAATCAGAAGAGTTAGAAGAAAAACAGGATTTTCTTCCAGTTACATGGGCATCCTCTTATCTTCCGATTGAGAAAATAAAAGATGGGATTATTTATACAGCAGATCACCGGTATGTGAAAATTGTAGAAGTCCTGCCGATTAACTTTCTGCTCCGTTCTCCAAGCGAACAGAGAAACGTTGTATTTTCTTTTTTGAGTTATTTAAAGATTGCACCAGTCAAGCTGCAGTTTAAAGTTATTTCCAAAAAGGCCGATATTTCGGAATATTTGGAAAAAATACAGCAGGAGATTGAGGCAGAAGAAGACGAACAGTGCAGGGTCCTTCAAGAAGATTATGCACGTCTCATCCGTTCTATAGGTACCAAAGAAGCGATTACAAGACGATTCTTTCTGATTTTTGAGTTTCAGTCTTATGATGGGAACCGTAAACCAAAAGAAAAAGAAGTGTACCAGTATATGCGGACAACAGTGCAGACTGCAAAAAAATATCTGGCGATATGTGGCAATGTAGTATTAGAACACGAAAACGAGTCCCGCTTTTGTGTAGAATTGTTTTATCAGTTGCTGAATAGAAGGACAAGTGTAACCGTTCCTTTTTCAGAACGGATAAAATTGGTTACCCAGTGGTATCAGGAGGAGAATGGAAAAGAGAGTCTTCCCCATATTCCGGTAACCGAATTATTTGCCCCAAAGACATTGAATTTTAAGCACAGGAACTGTGTGGTATTTGATGGGGTATATCATACCTATTTGTATATTCCTTCTGGAAAATACCGGATGCGAGTTCCGGCAGGCTGGATTTCTCTGATTATCAATGCGGGCGAAGGAATTGATGTTGATGTGTTTTTCTTTAAGCAGGATAAAGGAAAAAGTGTGGAGCGTATTGGACGAAGGATACGTCTGAATCGCTCAAGATTAAAAGAAACTTATGACACCAATAGCGATTTTGATGATCTGTCAGAGTCTATACGTGCCGGTTTTTACCTAAAAAAAGGGCTAAGTGGAAATGAAGAACTATATTACATATCTATGCTGATTACCATTACCGGTTATACAGAAAAGGAAGTGGAGTGGCGTGCGAGGGAAATGGCAAAACTGTTAAATTCACAGGATATCGGAACTGCAAAATGTACATTCTCTGAAGAAAAGGCATTTTTATCGTCCCTTCCACTTTTGAATCTGGACAAAAACTTATACCAGAAATCAAAACGAAATGTTCTGACTTCCGGTGTTGCAGCGTGTTATCCTTTTGTAAGTTATGAAATGTCAGATCGGGACGGGATATTAATGGGAGTGAATAAAGCCAACAATTCCCTTGTAATCGTTGATATTTTTAACAGTGAAATTTACAAAAATGCGAATATTGCGATTCTGGGAACCAGTGGTGCCGGAAAAACATTTTGCCTGCAGCTTATGGCTTTGAGAATGCGTAGGAAAAATATTCAGGTATTTATTATTGCACCGGAAAAAGGACATGAACTAGCAAGGGCATGTAAAAATATAGGTGGGGCATATTTGAAGATTGCCCCAGGTTCCCAATATGGAATCAATATCATGGAGATACGGCCAAGTGATCAAAGTGCAAGGGTAATTTTAGACGGACAGGCTTCAGAGCGTTCAGAACTTGCTATGAAGATTCAGAGCCTGCATATTTTCTTTACTATTTTAATTCCGGATATTACCCATGAAGAGCGTCAGCTCTTGGATGAGGCGTTTATCATTACATATCAGAAGAAAGGGATTACTCATGATAATGCAAGCTTGTGGAATCAGGAACAACCAGGGAAGTATAAAGAAATGCCAATTTTGGGAGATCTTTATCAGGTGCTTTTGGAAAAAGAAGAAACCAGACGTATGGCAAATATTTTAAACCGGCTGGTAAATGGTTCTTCTTCGAACTTTAATCATCAGACAAATATAGATTCTGATAACAAATATATGATACTGGATATTTCAGAAATGCAGAGCGACTTGGGACTTGCTACCTTTACGGCCTTGGATTTTGTATGGTCAAAAGCAAAAGAAGACCGTACAAAAGAAAAGGCTATTTTTATTGATGAATGTTGGGCACTTTTATCAACAAACGAATTGACGGCAAATTATATTCTTGAAATTTTTAAGACGATACGTGGGTATGGAGGCGCTGCGGTATGCGCCAGTCAGGATTTGGAAGACTTTTTCTCTTTAAAAGGCGGAAAGTATGGAAAAGGTGTCTTAAACAACACAAAGACAAAGATTATTCTGAATCTGGAGCATAAGGAGGCAGAAGTCGTAAAAAAGGAATTGGATTTGTCTGAAGCAGAGATGCTTGCTATTACCCGATTTGAGAGAGGAAATGCACTGATTTCCACTAATAATAACAACTTGTTAGTAGAATTTAAGGCAAGCCGGTTAGAAAAAGATTTGATTACAACAGACCGGAAAGACTTAAAGGAACTTAAGGAACGGTTGGAGAAGTACGGGGAAACAGCCTATGAGAAAGGGGGAATGTCCAAATGATTGTAGAGGTATCGTAACCATAAAATGCGTATAGATTACGCAATCAGAAATTCAGGTTGATAGAATACGTAATTTATACGTAATCCTAAAATGGAAAGGAGAAAAATTTTGGAACATGTAACAAATCAAAAACAGGTAGAACGTCAGATACTGGAACTTGTTAAAACTTATAATGTCTTATATAAAAGGCAGATTTATGCTTTTTTTGCAGTAGATGGAAAAGAGAAATTTGTAGGAAAAGCACTGCACACGTTATTGAAAGAACATTTGATTTATATAAACGAAGTCACAAAAACGGTATCCCAACATGAAGATGCCTATCAGTTGCGGGAAAAAGGCACATTAAAAGCATTCTGGGTTCTTCTTTCTTTGATGGAACAGAAAAAAATCGAACGACATTTCTTGGCAGAAAAGGAAGAGTATCCAATTCGTATTGTATTTGTGGGGAATGCGGAAATTTACGATATTCTTTATATATCGGAAGCTGAGATCCAACTGGTAAATCAGTTGTTTTCCAGACAGAAACTGGACGGGTGTGGACATGTTGTTATTGTGGAAAATCCGGAGGAAATCCCACAGATAGAAATCCCAAATGTGATAGGTTTTTGTACGGTGCAGGAAGAAGAAGGAGGGGTGGAATATTATAGGAGGGAATAGCGAAAAAGAAGGAATACAAAGACTAAAAGAACAATTGGACGAGGGACAGAAAACGGCAGGATATGTGGAATCCATGCTTGCAGAAGCACGCAATCTATTACAGGCGTATGCCAGGAAGTGCGTCAATATTCATTTTGAGAACTTGAATGATATGGTGCTGGAAGCCGCAAAGAGCTCTGAAATCCTGACAGAAAAGATGCGGAATCTCGTTCTCCAGATGACACTTGATAAGAGAAAATATGAGCAATACCAATCGGATCTGGTATTGATACATGGGATTGAGATTGCGTATGAAGAGAATATTCTAAGTATTTCCCTTCCAGCACTGATACCGCACCGGAAAACAGAGTATACAAATTACATTTATAAACCGTTGTATACAGCTTTTCAACACTGGTGTATCGAACGGGCAGAACAGAATAAAGAGATACCGGAATACAGAGCATGTACCGTCTGCTTTTCTCATATTTATGATTGTAAACGCCCGATATATAGGGTACGAGATCATGACAATATTGAAGAAAAGCATGTGTTAGATGTGATATCTAATTTCTTCCTGACATCGGATAGTGGATGCTATACAAATGTGTATCACGAAACACGGTTGGAAGATGTGGAACGCACAATGATTTATCTGTTGACACCGGAAAAATTTCCGTTGTGGCTTTACGAAAAACAGCAAAATTTGGTATCGAAAAATTGACAGAGAACACATACTGAAATTTCGATAAGATAATATGACGGGTTTTTCCGTAAATTAAAGCAAAAGGAAGTGGAAAAGGCAGGTGGGAAATACCCAGGTATGAGAAGGATAGGGTACAGAGATGGATAAATGGGAGACATTGGAAAGAAAGGAAAAAAAGGGCGATATACTCCTGAAAATGATTGCAATTTCAGGAGAGATGCCGGCGAATTTGCCGGAGAAAATTGTGGGTTCTAAATCCTATACAGCCAGTCTGATTACCGACTTAAAGAAAAAAGGATATCTTCTTTTACGGTATAGAGAAGGACTGCGTGGATATGTTCTGGGAAAGAAAGGGAAAAATTATCTTTTGCAGGATTATCGTCAAGAGGTTGGAAGTTATCTTATAGGGGCAAGCGAGACAAACCATGTGAAATCAGAACTGGAAAAGCGGTTACGCCTGCACCGCATGAGTCAGATATGGGGGTACTTTTTTATGCATGGGAACCTGATTTTTGCAACAGAGAAGCCTAAGATTTTTACACAGGATTGTTACGGGAAAACATCTTTGGGGACCTATTATGGGAGTCAGGAATTAAAGCAGGGGACGGATCAGGTTAAGGGTTCCAGAGCCTGTGGCCTCTACATGAAAAATGAGGAAGTTTTTGTGGTTTACAACAGTATGGGGAATCTGATGAAATGGTCAAAGAAAATGGAAACAGCTATGCGGTGTTGGGTAGAACGCAATTTGCTGAAGACAGGAATTACATGGCAAGGAAAAGCCATTTTGTTCGGAGACTCCATGAAATTATTGAGAAAGATACTCCTTAGCAGTGGTGGTGTGAAACAGGAGCTGTTCCAGACGGATGATGTGTATGAACAATATTATTTTGTGCCGCAAGACAAGGAGGGGGCTTATCTTCAAATAGAGCTACTTACAGATAAGGAGAGAAGTCATGCCTTTTCCACTTTTTTAGAGACCATACTAGACGAAGTGGAAAGAAACGAGTTCCCGATTTATGCGGGGCTGAAAAAGGGAATTCCTGTTTATTTTGTATATGAACTGGAACTGAGAAAACTTCAAATGGTCAAACAGGATATGGAAAGACGCGGAAGGGGTATGGCGGTATGCTTTGATTATCAACAGGAACTGCTAAAAGATTATTATGGAGAGGGGGTGGAGATAATGGTACTGGATTGTGAAAAGGTAAAGCAGTATCTGTTGGCTATGGAGGTGTAGGCAGGTATGGTTTCTATGGAAGCACTATAGGAGGTGACGGAGACCATGCAGGATCAATTTCGGACTGGAAGTGTGACTGTGGATAGAATGAGCCGCCTACATATTTCAGGAAATATCATACCGGTTACCTGGTATAAAACCATTCGAAAATCAACAGGAAAGCCCAACTTAAATGCAATCATCATTTTGGCGGATATTGTATATTGGTACCGTCCGACAGAAGTGCGTGATGAAATGACAGGAGAACTTGTAGGATTGAAAAAGAAATTCCATGCAGATCTTTTGCAGCGAAGTTATCAGCAGATTGCAGACCAGTTTGGGATTACGAAAAGAGATGCAACAAATGCGGTAGTAGAACTGGAAAAAATGAAAGTGATCAGACGTGTTTTTCGGACACTTCATGTAAATGGGCAGCAAGTGCCAAATGTATTGTTTCTAGATTTGAACGTGGACATATTGGAAGCCCTTACCTATCCGGATCACGAGCAGGGGTGTCACTTAAATGGGGGATACCCCTCCCTGAAAAAGGAGACAGGTATCACGGATACCGGGGGAATGGAGTCTCCATTTTGGGAGAGAGAGGTATCCTATATCGGTGAGACAAATACAGAGAATACAAACAGAAAATTCAGTACAGAGAGTTCCTCTTTGTTTCAAATCGAAAAGGAAGTCAGGGAACAGATTTCTTATGGGGCTTTAAAACATGATAATCCCTATAATATGCAGATAGATGAATTGGTAGGTATCCTGGTAGATGTGAAAACCTGTTCTGCAAAAACGATTCGGGTAAATCGGGAAGACAAGCCAGCTGAGATTGTAAAAGCACAATTTCAAAAAATCGGAATGGAGCATATACAGTTTGTTTTAAACTGTATGGAGAAAAACACAACAAAAGTTACGAATATGCGGGCTATGTTGATCACTGCTCTCTATAATTCTGTAAATACGATTTCCAGTTACTATAGCAGTCTCTATAACTACCACAGATCATACGGTGTATTAGAAAAAGGAGAGGAGGAATAGAACGAAAGAGAAAAAAGAACAGAGAGACAGATGCAAGAAAATCGGTTTTGGTGTTCTGCTTGCCACATTAACTGTCTATTTTGGAGGTTTTTTAGAAAGGTTGTCTCATTCAGTTGTAGTACTAAACCCGTTTGTATGCATTTGGAGAGGCTTTACAACAGCAACAGGACTTCAAAGTTCCGTAGTAGCATTTTTATGTATGCTGCTTTTGGGTATGCTCATTATCTGGAGAGGAAAGGAAAAGGATATTTCAGAAACAGATGAACGGAACTTTGATTATTCGGTAAAGGGAACCTATGGTACAGCCGGATATATGAAGCCGGAGGAACAAAAAGAAATTTTAAACGCAGACCAGAACTTACAAGACGTTCTGGGGATTATTTTTGGAAAGGATTTAGAAAATGGAGAATACGTAAGCCTTCCGATAGATTCCAGACTGAATAGGAATCTAGCAGTTTGTGGCAGCCAGGGAAGTATGAAATCAAGAGCATTTGCAAGAAATATGGCATTGCAGTGCGTGCGTCGTGGAGAGTCCATGTATCTTACCGATCCAAAATCAGAGTTGTATGAAGATTTAGCAGGATATTTGCGGGAAGAGGGCTATATTGTAAAACAGTTAAATCTGATAGACCTTGTAAACAGTGATGCCTGGGACTGTCTTGCGGAAATTGATGATGGAAGCCTGATAGATGTGTTTGTTGACGTCGTGATCCGGAACACAACTGATAAATTTGACCATTTTTATGATAACGTAGAAATGGATTTGCTGAAAGCGCTGTGCCTGTATGTATATGAAGAATATCCAGTGGGGAAAAAAACATTTCCAGAAGCATATAAACTGCTGCTGAATAAATCGGTAGAAATGCTAGATGCTATTTTTGAACGTCTGCCGACAACACACCCGGCAAGAGGACCATATCAGCTTTTTTCAAAGGCAGAAAAGGTAAAAGGAAATGCGGTATTGGGACTTGGAACCCGTTTGCAGATTATGCAGAATAAACTGGTACAGCAGATAACCAGTCATGGGGATTTTGACCTGACACTTCCGGGAAAACAAAAGTGTGCTTATTTTTGCATTACATCAGATCAGGATTCTACATATGATGTTTTGGCAACACTGTTTACCTCATTTCTTAGCATCAAATTGGTGAGACTGGCAGATCGAATGGAAGATCGGAAACTTCCGGTTCCCATGTGCTTTATCTTAGATGAATTTCCGAACATCGGAGTGATTCCGGATTTTAAAAAGAAATTGGCAACCGCACGAAGCAGGGGAATCGGCATGAGTATTATCTTTCAGAATATCCCACAGATGATGAACCGATATCCGGAAGGACAATGGGAAGAAATACTTGGCGGTTGTGATATGTCTTTATTTTTAGGGTGCAATGATATGACAACTGCTACTTATTACAGTTCCCGTTCTGGAGAGATTACGGTTTCCGTTGCATCTATGCGGAAAAGCTATTATACTATACGCATGACAGATTATGTGCCGGAATACGCAGAGACTTCTTCCGTAGGAAAAAGAATGCTGCTGCTTCCTGATGAAGTATTACGTTTTCCCATTGATCAGATGCTTTTGATTATCCGTGGACAGAAAGTGCTAAAACTTCGGAAAATGGATTATACGGAACATCCAGATGCAAAACATCTGAAGTTGGAAAAAACAAATGAACATATTCCGAAATGGTATCGGGAAATGGAAGCAGAAAAAAATCAGTTTCAGATATTGGAGCAGGAGAGGGAAGCGGTTGAGCGTTTTGAAAGAAAACAGGCAGAAGAAAGCAGGGAAGAACAGGAATCGGAACCTCTGACATTACAAGGGGAACCGCCGAAAAAGTCTGTAAGGAAAAATGAAAAGCAGACAACTGTATACAAAGTAGAAGATTTGTTTCAGAAAAGTACAGATGGAGGTGGAGATTAAGGCTGTATGAATATGGAGAAAAATGCACTGGTAAAATATACTTTTTTAAAATTGCTCTTAAGAGAATTTGGGATCTACATCAGGGAAACAGAAGTAGAAAAGGCTGACTTGGCAAAACAGTGTGTGGAGATTTATGATACACCGGAAGAATTCTATGAAAAGACAAACTGGGATAAAGACAATCCAGAGCAGAGCAGTTTCCAGTATTTGGAGGAGAATCAAATCTGCCGGAGAATCCAGGGAAAAATCTGGTATTTTTCCCGTATCCGGTGGGAAGAAGGTTTAAAAAAGTTGGAAAATTGAAAAGCGATTGCAAAAATAAGAAATTGCGATAACATTGCAACACAATCGGAATTGACAGGCAAAACGGAATGTTTTATGATGATAGTGTAAATAATCAGGCACAGAAAGCAGCCAGAGGGCTGTTTTTTTGTGCCTTTTTTGATGAAGAAAAGGAGGCTGTATATGGCAGAAACGAAAACAACAATCACAGAAGAAGTAAAAAATGAAATTCCAAGAGCAGTAACACAAAATTCAATCCTGACGATTGAAGTCGATGCTTCGATTGAAAGTACACAGGAAAAAGAAGAGGCAAAATGGCATCAGTTGTTAAATGCCCAGCGAACCCGGAAAATCCTGACTGGTCCGTTAAGTGGTATTGAGAAACTGGAAAGCGGCTGGACAGTAGCAGTCACTTATTTTAATGGTTACCGGATTTTAATCCCTATGTCTGAAATGATGATTAACTTAAAAGGAGACGGAAGGGAAAATGCGGATACATTGAACCGCCAGGTAAGGATTGCTAATAATATGCTTGGGGCAGATATTGATTTTATTATCAAAGATTTAGATGAGGCTTCCAGAAGCGTAGTGGCATCCCGAAAAGATGCGATGCTGCGGAAACGACAGATTTTCTATTTTACAGAAAATGAAGAGGAGCAGCCAATGGTTTATCCTGGAAGGATTGTGGAGGCCAGAGTCATTGCTGTAGCACCAAAGGCAGTCCGTCTGGAAGTGTTTGGTGTAGAGTGCTCTGTGCGTGCAAGAGACATGGCATGGGAATGGATGCCAGATGCAACAGAAAAATTTCAGGTGGGAGATTTAGTGCTGGTCTGCGTTAACAAAATAGAAATGCCGGATGCGGAGAGTATGACAGTAGCCGTAGATGCGAAGGGAGCAACGGAAAATACCAATAAGGACAACTTAAAGAAATGCCACCGCCAGGGAAAATATTCCGGTATCGTGGTTGATGTTTATAAGGGAACGTACTTTATCCGTTTAGATCTTGGAGTAAATGCTATTGCCCATGAGTGCAACATGGCTTCCCTTCCAGGAAAACGAGATAAAATTGGCTTTGTTGTAACACGAATCAATGAAACTTCTGAGGTGGCAGAGGGAATCATTACAAGGCTGATTAAAAAATATTCTTAAAAATAAAAAAAATTTGGAAAACCTATTGAACCGTGAAAGCCAAATTTTTTATAATGCATGATATAGACTAAAGCAGAAAGGGGAAATTCGATGAAGAAAAAGAAAAATAGAAAGCAACTTCCAGAGGTAATCTGCCCATATTGTGGGAAAAAGGCAGTTTTAAGACCAGCTTCCTATCTATATGGAGAAAAGAGAATTTTCACCCCGGAAACAATGTTTTATGTGTGTAGTGGTTATCCGGACTGCAATGCTTATGTTTCAGCGAACCAGAAAAACCACAGACCGCTTGGAATTATGGCGGATGGGGAACTTCGAAACCTTCGGATACAGACACATCGTGCATTAAGAGAAATTTGGACACAGGGATATATGACAAAAAACAGTACATATCATTGGCTGAGTGGAAAACTGGCACTTCCGGAAAAGGAGACACATGTTGCCATGTTTAGTACTTATCGTTGTAGGGAAACCATACGCTTAGCCAATGAATTGTTAGAAGAGAGAAAAGAGATGGAAAAAAAGAAACAAAAAGGAAAGCCGAAAGGAGAAACAAAATCGCATGATAATGAAAGCCACGGAACACGATATGTATCGGCTTCTGGATTATAAAGAGAAATGTCTGATAAGGGCGGGAAGCTGTTTTGGAATTTCCGGACTTCTGGGATTTTTCCTGCTTTTTAACCATTGCTTTTGGGAGAGTATCTGTGTATTCCTGATTTTAGCAAGTTGGGGATTCTATTTGGTAAAAGAAGCATTGAAAGCAAATGGAAGGATTATGCAGACGAAAGGCTGTTATATGAAATTAGAAGAGGATTGTCTGGTAATTCGTCAGCCATACAAAAATGAGCATTATGAAGTCTGCCGGATTTTTTACAGAGAAATGGAAAAAATCGTAGAGGGAAGCCGCAGGGGGATCCCGGAATTTTATATTGTAATCCGTAAAATGAAAGAGACAGAACAGACGAGTTTTATCCTGCTTGATAAGAAGGAAAGGGAAACACTTGTTTTTCAGGTGCGCTCTTTTGGGTATGACAAAGAAGCGTTCCGGAAATTCTATCTAAAGCTGCGGTGGCTGGTTCCTGGAAAAGTACGGATTATTGGAACAAAAAAACAGACTGTATGGAAACAGAAAGCAAAGAAACATTGGGTCGGGCCGGCATTTGCCGGCTTTCTTTTTTATCTTATACCAAAAGCAGTTCTGTGTCTGCTTTTGTAGTTCCAAAGGTAAGAAAGAGAAATGGAGATGGACATGAAAAAAAGGTGGAGGAAGCAGTGGGAAAGCATGACACAATATATGATCAAAAATTTAGATGGAACAGAAGAAATCCCATTTTTATTTAAAGATAAAATGCTGAAAGCAGGGCTTTTGTCTTTTTTTATTGCTGTAATCGGTACATATATGGGGGTGCAATTTGAGGAAGCGAGTTTTTTGATACTTACCTGGATATTGGCAGTGTTTTCGTTTTATCAGATTTTCAAGTTTCTGAAGATTGGGAAAACAGGAGAATATGAGATTATGGAAGCACAGGTTCTTGCAGTCAAGGGAAAACATTATCCGGGCAGAATGTATCAGATAGTTGTACAGGATAAAGACGGAAGCCGGATCCGCATTCGGATACAAAAAGAAAAAAACCTCATGGTTGGAAAAACATACCGGTTCTATTTTGGAAAAGTGGAACGGGTGGAGGGAAAAGCTGCAAAAATAGGGGAACTTATGTATGAGGTTTTTTACGGGGCAGAAGAAATCCCACAGGAAGAACGGTGAAAAAAGTGTGGTTCGAACCCACACTCTTCCTTTCGTGCCGACATGCACGAAATAATAATAAAAAGGAGAGATGACTATGGCAGGAAAAGAAATGAAAGGAACTGTAAAATGGTTTAGTGCAAAGAGAGGATATGGCTTTCTTGTGGATGCAGATGGCATTGATTACTTTGTACATTACAGTGAGATCCAGTCGGAAGGATTTAAAACCTTGAGGAACAATATGGAAGTATCCTTTATGGTTGAAGAAGATGAAAAGGGACGAAGCATTGCAAAGTGTGTTGTTCCAATCTCAGAAGAAACATCGGAAGAAGAATAAACGACTGGAAGGGGGCAGATAAAAATGCTTCTGTCCCCGGTTAAAAAAATTCTGGTGAATATGTGTGGAATTGTGAAAAAACCGTATTTGCTACTAAATACATGGATAGAAAGATTGACATGTACTATATATTGTGTTAATCTTTAAGTGACTTTATTTTATATGGAAACAGCATATTGCTTTCCATAAGTCAAATTTAGTTCCGGCTATGTTTCCGGAAGAGAACTTTTAACAACCGTTTTAAACGCATAGATAGACAGACACAAAAAGACAATGGCTCTTTTTTGTGTCTTTTTTTGTGCGTGAAAGGAGGAAAACATGCAAAAAAACGGAAAGGAAGGAGAAAAGAATGTGCCAAAGGAAATATGTACAGAAGCTAAGCGAACAGCGAAAAACCAGAAAACTGTTTGAAACGCTCACTTTTTTAGAAAAGCAGATGGAAGATGAGTCTGCCGTTCGGGATGCTGACACGGTACTTGCAGATATTTTAGAGGGTGCCGATTTTGAAATTACCGGAATTGTAACTGACCTTTTAAAAACTTATCAGGGCAGTAAAGACCGTGAGTCAGTGGAAACCTGTTTCGAAGTATTAACAGGGGTAACGATACAAGCGTATCTAAAAAAGTGTATCATCACGATTCTCAGTCAGAAAAAAGGAGAGGTTTCAAATCGAAAAAAGTGCATGCTCTATCAGGGATTGCATTTTTTACCTGTGGGGAAAAGGGTGGAGCAAAAAGGAGAAATTTATCTTTTCCCTAGGAAGATTTCGAACCATGAGAAAGAAATAGACCAATTGCAAGAAGTCAAGGAACAAACAGGCCTTGATATATTTCTTTGTCTGGAAGATTACCGGCTGTACTTCCTACAGGAAAGGAAAGTTTTTGTATATCTGCCAAATGGAAGGAGGCGAACCTATGCAGACAAGTATTCTATGGGAAGGGAGTCTGCCAAGTAAGGAAGAGATGGAGAAAATGAAACAGGAAGGTTATCTGTTTCGTGCTGTAGAAGGTGGATGGAAGATTTGTTTAAAGCTGCATAATACACCTACGGGAACATGGTATGCAGATAACTTCTCAAAATCATTTTTAAAAGAAGTGGAATTGCATCAATATCTGGAAGAGGTTGAAAAACGGGCAACATGGTTTGAGGTTCCAAGTAAAGAATTACGAGTATACGAAGCAGGACAGATACTGGAAAAGCCTGAGAGTAAAGAAGAGCGTATCTGTATGGAAGTATTACGAGATACAAAGAACCATTCCCGTCTTTTATTGAAAACCAATCAGACAGAAGCATACCAACTGGGGAGTTCTGCAATCCCAACTTTAGAAAGCAGGGCCAGAATCAGCGGTGCGGCATTGTCCAGTGTAGAGCCTGCGGTACTTGCGGAAATCCTGAATCAGTGTTTGAAAGTCGCAAAAGGGAAAGCATTGCTCCGTGTTTCAGAAGGAAAGGTTCGGGCAGTGCATTCAGCAGAAAAAAACGGGTATCAGGTATATCCCTTACCGGAGGTTTTTATGCTTGCCAGTGTTTACATACGTGGAGAGTATAAAAAGAGTACCTTTTTAGAAGGGTATGCGGACCAGACTATGGTATCGGCAATCTGGCAGATTGAAGATCATCGGCTGGAAGAAGTGTATGGGGAAATCATGGAAAAGTATGGAAAGCAGGTAAAAGAGAAACTTACAGCTACCATACGCATCACATCTTCCGATGTGGCAGCATCAGGTGCCAATATTTTTTACAGCCTGATGGAGGGACAACGAAAGATTGCATTAGGAACGGATATGCGGATGCGGCACAATAATTCTGTGGAATTTCAACAGTTTACGGAAAATCTGCTTTCAACTTTTGAATGCTATAAAAATGCATTGAAAGGGACGGTGGAAAAACTGTGTGCTATTTCCATTGAGTATCCAGTCAATACCATGATTGGAATTATGACAAAACAAGGGTTTGGGAAAAAGAATGTTGCAGAGATCGTAGACCGCTTTAAAGCAACCTTTGGTGATGCACCCTGCACCGCATACGAAGTGTATTGTGGGATTGGGGAAATTCTTTTCCTGGCACAGAGCAAGGGAATATCCGGCAGAACTATGGTGGAGCTGGAAGAAAAAGTTGCCAAATGCACGAGTATGAAGTGGAGAGAATATGACATTCCCGGGGATCTTGTTTATTAGGGGAAGATCAGAAAAATTAAATTTGGGTTACCGTATATATAGGAGAGAAAAGAATATGGATTATAAAAAAGGAAAGAAAGAACTGGGAATTTATTACGCAAATATGCTGGTTTCCATTGCAGAAGAGATCTCTGCAAAGAACACAGGAAAAGGAAAGACGGGAATACAAGGAATCTTTTCCGCTTTACAAAAGCGTGGGACAGTCCGCAGAAATATGACATATCTGGTCACACACTGGGTTTACAGATTGTCACTGTTTACACCATGGGAAGAGGAAGAACTTTGGGCAGTAGATATGGCAAGAGAAGCGTTCTCCTGTCCTGTGATACTTCCAACATGCAGCAGAAAGAATATTTTCAGAATCCGGAAGATAGAAGGAGAACCAGAAAAACGGCTGGAAGCAATTTTAAGACAGCTAACAGATTCCGACAAAGATCAGTTTATGAAAGCATTTTGGCTGGAACTTGTAACTATGAAGAAAGAGAAACAGCAGGTACTTACAGAATTTTTATTGGAATGGCTGTGGGTAGCATGTGGGAAAGAACAGGCAATGGAAAGAATACGGTATTGGGCATCTTCATACTGTCTTCCATTTGCATAAAAATGAAAAGAAAAGGAGAAAAAGAATATGAGAAATGTACCAGAATGGACGAAAGGAAATGCATTTGCAAAACGTTTTTTTAAGTGGCTTAGGAGAAAGAACAAGCCAGCCCTTTTGACATGGGAGAATGTGTTTACCAAGACTTTCAACAGAGAATTTACCTTTGTGTATATGGGAACAAACCTTGAAAACAGAGCCAGTCATTTATATCAGGGGATGGAATTTGTCGGGATTTTCAACCAAAAGACGTTTGAATTTACAGATGTATCCTACGCCTTGCGTGCTTTGTTAAATATTCCGGAAGGAAAAAATTTCCGGTTCCAGCGTGGATGTATGCGCTGCCTGGAACAGAAGGTTCAGGAATATGCCCAAAAGAAACTGGAGAAAGGAAAAAAGGATATTGTGATCACCGCAGTTGAAAGAGCAGCAGTCGCATGGAAATATCGGGAATTGATTGAAAAGACAGCAGGAGATGTGATTTTTGAAAAAAATTCTGTAACAGACCGATTACTCCCACAACAGGACTTTGCTTTCGATGGAGAAACGTATGTATTTGACAATTGGCTGTACTTTTGCTATTTAAGAAACCGAAAAGCTGTCATCCGCAGGTTTGGAAGATACTGGGCAAAAGAACTGCAGAACAGGGAAGTCATGCGTCAGATTTTTGAAACAGAAGTAAACAACAAAGCAAAGTTTTTGATGAAGAAACAACCGGAGAGGATTGAAAAAATCAGAGCCCTTAGAAAATCGTTGGAGCAGGTGCATCATACCGTAATTGTAGTTGTAAGAGGGAGACAAGGTGTTTTTGAATATTTCCACATCGATGCAGAGGTATTAAAAAACACAACCGGAAAGTACCCACTCAGTCAGGTATCTGGACAAGAAAAGAAACGTCTGAAAGAAAAGTACGGGGCAAATAAGGTATGGGACGTAGAGGAAATCTATCAGGTAGGAGCAAGGGATATCTGGTATTACAATGTCATGGCAGAACAGAAACAGGCTGCTTAATTGAAAGAACAGGAGGACATAGGATGGAAAACAAAGAAACAATGAATTTACAGCAAAAACTAATTGCAATTTCAAACGAAATGCCAAAGCTGTTAAAGAAGCATTATTCAGACGAAGTGGATTATGATTTTGTAAAGATTGATGATATCTTTGAACTTCTAAATCCGGCGTTTACGAAGCACCATATCTGTTTGCAGGAATTAGAAGAGACAGATGCCGCTTACAGTAAAGTAGATGGCAGCTGGATTTATACAGCAAAACTTACATTTTTTATTGTCAATGCGGACTGTTTGGAGGAAAAAGAGCGAGTAAGTATTCAGCTGGTGGGAGACCATCTGGACTCTCCTGCAAAGGCGAAAGGAGCAGCATGGACGTATGGGTTTAAATACTTCTTCCTGTATAAATTCCGTATGAAACAGGAAACGGAAGATCCGGATATGAAGGGGACACCAAATGGACCTGATAAATCAAAGGAAAGGGTGGAATATAAAAAATCCGAAGTGCCGGTAAAGCCACAGAAACCGGAAAAAAAGGCTTCTGATGTAATTGCAGACAGTCCTTTAGCGCAACCGCCGCAGGAAGATAAGAAAAGAAACAAAGATACTATAATACAGGCAGATTTTTTCCCAGATCCTGCAGCTTTTTTAGAAGAAAGTGAAGAGGCAGAAACAGCGGAAGATATGAAAGTGCAAGAAACAAAGAGGTTGGAAAAACAATCTTCAGAAGCAGCAGAAGTAGTGCATCATCAGGAAACAGCAGAACAGGAAGTACTGTTAGAGGAAACTCAGCCAGATTCATTGACAAACGAGGGAAAAGACATTTTAGATTCTTCTTCCATAGAAGATTTAAAAGACGAAAAACCGGAGAGGGAACCAAACGAAAACAATCTGGAAGAAAAATCAAAAGAGGGGAAGAAAGGGCCGAAGGAGTCGGGCTTGCAATCTCATAAGAAAAAGGAAGAGGACGGTTTTGGACAGATGAACCTTTTGGATTTTTCAGCACAACAGACAAAGGAAGCAGAAGTTCAAGAGACAGAAAGCAGTGAAACAAAAGCAGCAGATACAGCTCAGGAGATTGCGGAAGAAAAGGAAATGAAAGAGAAATCTTCCGTTTCTGCTCCATCAGAAGATTTTGAAGAGGCGAAAGAAGAAGTTCCCTTTGAAGAAATAGATGAAGAAGACTTTTTCTTGCAGTTACAAAGAGATATGGAAAGTGAAGCGGAGAAGAAACCTCTGACAGTAGAAGCGGCAAAAAAGGTAATCTGTCCGTATGCGTTGTTTGAAGGAAAGTCATTTGGTGAAATGCTTGGGACAGAAGCGGGATATCGGCAGTTACAATGGTTTGCAAACGAATACAGAGGTTCTGATTTTAAAATGAAAGAAGCAGCTCAGCTTTTACTGGAAGATTGTGAACAGAAAGCTGCTTAAAAGATTAACTATTAGGAAGAGGTGTGCTGGCCATGCCTTTTCCGACTTTTGTAAGGGGATATTTCCAGAAAGGTAAAAAGGATATGAAAAAAAGAAAGCGTACAGATTCTTATCCAGTTGCCCCATTCACTATTTTTGATGTCGCAAACATGCTGGATATGGAATTTTTGGAAAACTGCAAAAATGGATATCAGGTAAAGGATGTCCAGAATGCAGCCAATGTTGTCTGTCCATTTTGTGGAGATGCAAGAGGGAAGGCAAGCATCTGTGTCTGTGCAGAAGGGAAAATCATTAATGTTTTCCATTGCTTTGATTGTGGAACTGGTCATAATATGCTGACACTTTATGCAGAACTTTGTCATCTGACGGGAAAGGACCGGTATAAAAAGGCATATCGGGAAATTTATAGAAGAAAGCAGGAGGAACCCGGCAGAAAGAAAAAGACAAGGGAAGCAATGCAGGAAGAAAGCCAGGGGATAAAAAAACAGGCAAGGAAACAGAAGGAACGCATGGCAGAACCTGTGGATGCAGAACAACGGCATCATGTTTATAAAAAAATGCTCTCTTATCTGAAACTGAAGGAATATCACCGCAAAGATTTGGAAAGAAGAGGTGTGAATGCAGAGATTATCCGGCGTATGGAAGAAAAAGGATATAAAAGTACCAGTAAGGAGGAATCTCAACAGATTGCCAGGAGACTGATAAAGCAGGGATTACGCTTGGAAGGCGTTCCCGGATTTTATATCAATCGGGAAGGAGACTGGGATCTGAATTTCTATGAAGGAAACAGCGGGTATCTTTGTCCTGTTTATACAGTAGACGGATATCTGGCAGGATTCCAGATACGATTGGACAACCCAAAGGGAAAAAATAAATATGTATGGCTTTCCAGTGCAAATCAAAAGAAAGGGTGTGGGATCAGCAGTATTGTAGGGATATCGGGAAAAGCAGAAGGAAATGAGATTTATGTGACCGAAGGAATTTTAAAAGCAGAGATTGCCCATCAGGTATCAGGAAAAACGTTCCTTGGGAATCCGGGAATTGGAAATTGGAGAGATTTGTATGAGGTTTTACAAGCATTAAAAAAGCGTGGTCTCTCCCATGTGGAAGAAGTCTATGACATGGATAAGCAGTTACGGCTTATATGTGACAAAAAGTATAGTGAAATCTGTGAGGAATGTGAAGAGAGAAAGAAAGAGGGCGATCCTTACTTTGAATGCCCGAAAAAAAGAGTAAAACGGGATACCATACGAAAAGGCTGTAATCATACATACCGTATCTGTGAGGAGCTTTCCTTATCCTGTAATCGGAACCAGTGGGATTTAGATCAGGACGGACTGTGGGCAGAACATGAAAAAGGGATTGATGACTGGCTGACAAAGGAAATCAGGAAAAACACAAGATAATTCATTTTTAAAATGTGCAAAAGAGGAATTGCGAAAGCAGTTCCTTTTTTGCATGGTTTAAAGTGCCATGGGAAAGGAGAACAATGTATGATTCGGGACAGACCTTAAGAAGAAATGGGAAACAGGGCAGTTTCCGGTGTGCAGCATATTCCCGAAAATGGAACTGCCCGTCTAAAAAACAATAAAGTGAAAGGAGAGAGCGTTTATTGAAAACAACATGGAAAAAACGATGTACAGCAGGATTTTTAGCTGTTTTATTAGGGTGTTCCTCTCTGCTTGCAGGTGGGAGCAGTGCTTTTGCAGCACCATTAGAACAGACAGATGTAAAAGAAGAAACACAGGCAGAAGACATTACGATTGAGCAGGGAGAAACTTTTGATCCGGCATCCGATTTCACCGGTATTACTGTAAAAGACGGAGAAAAGGTTTCTCTTGTTTTGTCAGCAGATAAAGAAGGAAAGCTGTTTGATGCAGACAGACCTGGAAGGTATGACTGTATTTACCAGGTCCAAAAACCTTCCGGAGATACTTATGAGATTACACGGAAAATCATTGTGAAGGAAGCGGGAAAGGAAGGAGAGAGTCCGCAAAAAGAGAAGAAACAGAAGAAAGAGATAAAAAGTGGGGAGGAAGATGCAGAGCCTGATGGTGCCAACATTGATACCAGTGCATTAAAGGAAGAAGAGGGTGTTTTGTTTTCCGTTGTCCCCTCTTCTATGGAACAGGCAAGGGAAAAAGCTTCTTTGGTGCAAGGGGAGAGGATTGTATACCCAAGTGATTTAGGTTCTTACAGTACCTGCTATTTTTACGTCAACGAACGGATTGCATACTGTCTGGAATCAAATCTGCAGTCACCGCCTTCGTCTGATTACGTGGCAGAAATTTATGAGAGCAACTTAAACTTACAGAAAGTTTTGTATTATGGATATGGAGGGCCGGGGGATTTAACCGGAGAATATCTAAAGAATTATAGCAATGATATCAAATATGTCCTGACACATTTAGCAGCAAGTTACTGTTATGGCGGAGAGGAAGTGGCATTTGTGGGCTGCACGCAGGACGGACTGAAACGCTATGGTGTCATGGAATACATCAATTATCTTTGCGGGCAGGAAGCACCGCCAAGTGCTGCCATCAGCCTTTCTTCCACAAACGAAACCGCTTTTTTGGAAGGAGATGTGCAGAAAACAAAAAATATCACATTAAATGGAGACCATAGAAATTATATTACCCTTTCTTTACCGGAAGGTGTGACTTACCATGATACTGCCGGAAAGGAGCAGAAAGGAGGTTCCATTAAGATTTATGGTGGTACGACTTTTTACTTTACTGCAGAAAAAACCGTACATGGTACCTGGAATAGCGGAGATTTAGGCGGACAGGTAGGGGCTCAGTGGAAAACTCTAGTGGTTTCTACCGGTTCCGGCAATCAGGATGTTGGTTATGGGGATTTTTATGAGGAACCAAGTGCTAAGGTTTCATTTTCGATTCAATGGATGGATATTTCCTGGATTGAGGTCATCAAAGAAGATGCAAAAAGCAGTGTAAAACTTGCAGGGGCTGTTTTTGGGATTTATCGGGATCAGGCATGTACAGATTTGATTCTGGAGATGCCGCCAACAGATGAAAAAGGGGCAACTAAAGCGGAGCTGACAAAGACGCAGGATACAGTGTACATCAAGGAAATCACTGCACCGAAAGGGTATAAACTGAATACAACTGCTTACAATGTCAATCTGAAAGTAGCAAAAACACAAACACTGACTGTAAAAAATGAGGAACAAAAAGGGAAGATTATCATCCGAAAGCAGGGGGAAAAGCTGACAGGAGTATCTGGAGAGGCTGGAAATCTGCAATTTACCTATACCAATGCTGCATTTGCAGGGGCAAAGTATAAAATTTATGCAGCAGAAGACATCTACAGCCAGGATAAACAGACAAAAATCTATCAGGCAGGAGATTTGGCAGGAGAACTGGAGACAAAAGAAGATGGAAGTTGTTCTTCGGATATGCTTCATCTCGGAACCTATAAGGTGGTAGAACAGCAGGCTCCGGATTCCCTGACAATAGGGAAGACAGAGGAAGAACGTACCCATATGGTAACCCTTTCTTATGCAGGGCAGACAGTAGAAGTGGTTGAGGAAGAAACACAATATGAAAATGCCAGACCAAAGGTATCTGTGGAAGTGCTGAAGAAATCAAGTAATGATGATGCAGCATTGAAAGGGGCAATTTTTGGATTGTATGCAGATGAAGATGTTACCGGTGCAGACGGTTCCGTGCTGGTTACAAAGGGAACTATGATACAGAAAGCGGAGTCCAATGAAAACGGGAAGGCTGCATTTACTGCGGATATCCCAATTGGCTTCCATTATGTAGTAAAGGAAATTCAGGCACCACCTCTTTATGTTCAGAGCAGTGATAGTTATGAGTTCTTTTATGAATATAAAAATGATACGACCTACACGTATACCTTTGCACATACCTTTAAAAATAAAGAGGTACGGGGAGCAGTCCATATCAAGAAAATAGACAAAGATACACAGGACTCTGTAAGCCAGGGAGATGGAGATTTAAACGGGGCTGTCTATGGATTGTATGCGGCAGAAGATATCCAACACCCAAATGGAAAGACAGGACTGCTTTATAAAAAGGATCAGTTGGTCGTGCAGGGAACGATCGAAAAAGGTGTTCTGAATTTCAAAGATTTGTATCTTGGAAAATACTATGTACAGGAAATTTCTGCACCTCCTTCCAATGCATATTTGCTGGATCAAACCAAATACCCGGTAGATCTTGCATATGAAGGGCAAGATGTGGAAATTGTGCAGAAAAATGTGACTGTTTTGGAAACCATAAAAAAACAGGCATTCCAGTTAATTAAAATCAGTGATGATGGCAGCCAGACGGAAACAGAATTGCTGGAGGGTGCCGGATTTAAAGTGTACTTGATCAGTGAACTTTCTAAAGTAAAGGATGGTACCTTAAAACCATCGAATGGAACCGAATATGCACCGCAGGATTTTATCGGATATGATTTCAGTAAAGAGGAAACTGCATCTTATTATGAAAATGGAGAAAAGATACAGACAGAAGAAATGTTTACCGACAAAAAAGGGTATCTGTGTTCACCGGAACTTCCATATGGAAAATATGTGTGTATTGAAAGTACCATTCCGGAAAATGTAGAAGGAATTCAGCCGTTTTTGGTGACTATCGATGAAGACAGCAGGGAACCGCAGACATGGCGTGTCTTTAATGACCGTCCGATGCAGTTTTATTTTAAGATCATCAAAAAGGATGCACAGACGGAACTTCCAATTTTAAAGAACAGTGCCCACTATAAAATTTATGATGTGGAGAAGAAGAAATACGTCACTATGAAAGTACGGTATCCGAAGCCAGAAACAATTGACGTTTTTGAAACAAATGAGGAAGGTTATCTGTTGACGCCGGAGCCGCTTAAAATGGGAACTTACCGGATTGAAGAAGTAAAAAGCCCGGAACTGTTTGTACAGACCGGATTTGAACAGGCATTAAAAAATGGAGAAGAAATCCTTCCGTTAAATGAGGTGACAAAGGAAGGAACTTATGAGAAAGCACCAAGGGAATCCATTACGATCAAAGTGGACAGCAATACTGCACATGAGGTGGAAGAGGAAACCGGAAAATATATTGTAGTGGTAGAAGTAAAGAACGATGAAGCGGTAGGAAGCCTGACGATCCAGAAAACAGGAGAAGTGCTTGTTGGTGCTGAAAAAGTAACAGAGCAGATACTGACAAAATTAAAGAATGGTCTGGCAAAGGCAGTAAACCAAGTGTCTAATCTGTTTACCGGAGAAGATGTTATGGAAACAGAAAAAGGATATGAGTTTGCGTATGAAGAACAGGGACTTGCAGGAGCAGAATTCTCTATTTATGCAAGGGAAACCATTTACTCACCAGATGGACAGGTAGACAGTGAGGGTAATCGGATCATACGTTTTGAAAAAGGCGCATTGGTTGGAACGATTGTAACAGATGGAAAAGGAAAAGGGACTTTAAATAATCTTCCGATTGGAAAATTTTATATTAAAGAAACAAAAACGGGAGATTCCTTTGTGCTAGATCCAGCCGAACAGGATTTTGAAATCACCTATAAAGGACAAGAAGTGGCAGTTGACTATGTAACAAAGGAAATCAAGAATCAACGGCAGAAAGTGGAAATTGAAGTGCTGAAAAAATCGGAAGCCACAAAAGAGCCACTGGAAGGGGTTTCATTTGGATTGTATGCAGGAGAAGATATTGTAAATGCAGCAGGAAAAGTTGTGGTGAAAAAAGATGAACTGGTAGCAGTTGAAAAAACAGATCAAGAAGGAAAATTGAAGTACTTGGATACCATTCCACACGGGAAATATTATCTGAAGGAACTGGAAGGTCTGCCAGGATATCTACCATATGAAGAGAAGATTGAAATTGATGCTTCTTATACGGATCCAGAATTGGAAGTGATTTCTATACAAAAAGAAGTGGAGAACCAGCCGACGAAAGTTGAAGTTACAAAAACAGACATTACTGGAGAAAAGGAAGTGGAAGGTGCCAGACTACAGATTCAAGATGAAGAAGGAACTGTAGTGGAAGAGTGGACTTCTACAAACGAATCGCATATCATTTATGCATTAAAACCGGGTAAGTACATACTTCACGAAGAACAGGCTCCAACAGAAAACGGATATGTGAAAGCAGAAGATGTGGAATTTACCGTAGAGGAAACCGGAGAAATCCAGAAAGTTTCCATGAAAGACGATCATACAAAGATTGAAATCACAAAAACGGATATCACCGGAGAACAGGAAATTGAAGGAGCCAAGTTACAGGTACTGGACGAAGAGGGAAATATCATAGAAGAATGGACCTCTACCAAAGAACCTTACCGGATCGAGTATCTACAGCCGGGAAAAACATATATCCTTCATGAAGAAGCTGCACCGGAAGGATTTTTGATTGCAGAAGATGTAGAATTTACTGTAGAGGAAACCGGAGAAGTACAGAAAGTTTCCATGAAAGATGAAGTACCAATGGGGCAGTTAATTATTAAGAAAACAGATGCAGAAGATCAGACACCACTTGCCAATGTGGAATTTGAATTGAAAAACAAAGAGACTGAGGAAGTGGTTGGAAAACTTACTACAGATAAAGATGGAGTTGCAACCAGTGAACTGCTGCCGATTGCCACATACGAAGACGGAAAAGCAGTAGGACCGATTACTTATGTATTATCGGAAACGAAACCGTTGGAAGGATATGAAGAGCATACGGAAACCTATGAAATCACATTTAGTTATGTGGACGCAAAAACAAAGGTTATTGAAGTGGTAAAAGAAATCCAGAATAAGAAACTTCCGCAGACACCGGAAAAACCAGAGGACGTAAAAACCGGGGATAATACCTTGCTCCTGCTGCCAATCGGTATTGCAGTAGTAGCGGCCTTTGGTATTGGTATTGTCCTTTGGCGGATCAGACGCACAAAGAGATAAAAAGCATTTGGAGATGATGGAACACTAGACCTGCGGGGTAGTGTAAAGAACATTTCTGGATGCTTTACCAGAAGATTTCGGGGCGGTACCGGACCCCGCAAGTGAAAGGAAAGGTGATGCTGAAGCGAAAGAAAAGAATTTAAAAGTTTTTATAAAAGTGTAAGCGGCAACGAAGCAGAAAAATGCAGGTATCCGACCAGATTGGATACTTATGGCTGTGGCTGTATGCATAATTGTTCCTACTGCTATGCACGCAGCCTTTTGGATTTCCGCGGACTTTGGAACGCAGAAAATCCAAGAGTGGCAGATATCCAGAAAATCCGGAGAAAATTGGAAAAGGTGCCACCGGGAACCATTTTAAGACTTGGAGGCATGACAGATTGCTTTCAGCCGATGGAAAGTCAGGAACAGATTACCTATCAAACCATAGAACAGTTAAATGAATATGGTATTGGGTATCTGATTGTGACAAAATCCCATCTGGCAGGAGAGGAACGATACCGGAAACTTTATGATCCGAAGCTGGCACATATCCAGATCACCATTACCTGTTTTGATGATAAAAAGGCTCTTGCCTATGAAAAGGCAAGTAGTCCGTCAAAGCGGTTAAGGGCATTGTTAAAATTACAGGAAGAGGGCTTTGATGTCACATTACGATTAAGCCCTCTGATTGAGGAGTATTTGGATTTTGATTACTTAAATAGGCTGCCGGTAGACAAAGTTTTGGTAGAATTTCTTCGGGTGAATGGATGGATTAAAAAGTGGTTTCCGGACTTGGATTACCAGAAATATGTTCTGCGTCAGAGTGGGTACTGGCATTTACCATTGGAAGAAAAAATCAGGATATTGGAAAAAATTCATCTTCCGTTGACGGTCTGTGAAGATGTCACAGAACATTATGAATATTGGAAACAGCATATCAATCCAAACCCACTGGATTGCTGTAATTTAAGAAAATAAGGGGCATAAGTGCAGGCGGTAGCATATCAGTTTTGGTATGCTGCCGCTTTTTTACGTTGGAGGTAAGCAGATGAAAAAAGAATACTTTTTACTTGGGATATTAAGCGTGATCTTGCTGGCAGCAGGAGTCTGGATTTATCAGATTATTAGTGAATATCAAAAAGCAGAACGGGAATATGAACAGTTACAAGAATATGTAAAAGTAGAGAAGAATACAAGGGATCCGGAAAATACGAAACCAAATGTTGCAGAAGATGATAAGGAAGGAGAAAAGCAGGAAGAAACTGTAACGGTCGATTTTGCAGCTTTACAGGAAATCAATCCAGATGTTGTAGCATGGATCAGAATTCCAGGGGTACTGGAATATCCAGTGGTAAGAGGGGGAGACAATTCCTATTATTTGAACCATACGGTGCAAAAAACTTACAATATTGCGGGCAGTATTTTTTTAGATTACCGGAATGAACGGGACTTTTCAGATAGTAAGAATATTATCTATGGCCATAATATGAAAGATGGAAGTATGTTTCATGTATTGAGAAATTATCAGGATATTGATTTTTTCCAGAAGCACACGGATATGGAGGTTTATTTACCGGATGGAAGAACTTTGAACTATCAGATTACAACTTGTGAACAGGTGTCGGCAGATAGTGAGATTTATCAGATAGAAAGAGGATATGTTGAGGATAATAAGGGAAATGAAATCATATTGTCTACCTGTAGTGCAAAAGCAAATGTCAGAATTATTATAAAAGCATATTTGAAAGAAAAAACATCATGAAGATACCAGAAACAAGATATTAAAAAAGCAGATTGGAAAAGGAGGATACTAGGTGTATTTAATTGAAATTGATACAAGAAAATTTGATTTTCAAGGAATATCACATGAAGAATATCTGGAGTTTTTTGGATATCGAGGCATTAAAAAAATAAGTAGTTGTATTTACGCAGTAACAAAAACAGGACTGACTTTACCAACAATTAGAATTATTTCGGATAATTATAAAGATTAAAACGATGAATCAAAATAGACAGGATGTGAGCAGAACCATTTTATCACTAAGTTTTTTTGATGATGTGCAGTTTTCTAGAAAAGTAAATGAATTCCTTCCTTTATTGTGAAAAAAATATCCATTCTGTCAAAAAAATATTGTGAGAAATGGAAGATTATGGTAAAATGGGCTAAATAAAAAATGCATTAAAAGCATTTGAAATGTAATTCCAAAGATAAGGAGGGGAATGATTTGTAATGAAATATAAAAAAGTCGTTGCAGTTCTGCTTGCTGTTGGATGTATCGGGCTTGTAGGAACTTTGGGATATTTCCTTGGACAAACAAATCAAAAAGGACCTGATGTAAAACAAGTAGTTGCCCCAGTTGCTGAAAGAGAAAACACGAAACAGGAGTCAAGAAAAATTGCGGTAGTCAATCTGGATGAGGGGACAACATCAGCAGAGGAAAAAATAAATTATGCAGATAAGATTGTTCAATTTCCCAGCTCTTCGTTTGAATATTCATCATTAGAGGAAGCAAGAACAGGATTAACAAACGGAAAATATGGTGCTTACATAATCATACCAGCCGGATTTTCACAAAATGTGGTCAGTCTTAATACAACACCACAAGCTGCTCAACTTGAATATGCTTTAAATAAAAATTTTTCAGGAGAGTCCCAGTATCATTTGTTATATGATGTGATGAGCTTTGGGAATTCTTTGAATGATAGTTTGAGTTATATGTATTTGAACAATATTCTTTCTGAGTTTCATAAGGCTCAAGATGGTGCGACTACGGTTATGAATAATGATTTAAAAGATAAAGATGCTATTGAGAGCATACAGTCGCATGATTTGGTACAATTAGTTGAAATTCCAGAGTTAAAAAGAGAAGAAAATACAACAGAGCCATTAAATGTAGAAGATTATGTAGAAAAAAATACTGCTTTAGCAACAGATCTTGACTCACAGTACAAAAAGTGTGTAGAAGAGGCACAATTACAACTGCAAGATATGCAGACGGAAGGAGGAAGCCTTTCAGAACAGCTTACGTCCTTAGCTGAATATACGGAACAGTTAGATGTGTTTAAAGATGAAGATGGAAATTCCGTAGTTGATTCTGCAAATAACAAACTGGACGAAGTTTTGAACAAAAAACCAGGAAATACAGTTGATACTATGCTTGAAGATTTGAAACGGCAGCCGGATATTATAGCAGGTGAATTAGGAAAATCGATAGAGACTTATAATCAGGGATTACCAAATCAGCTGACTGACCGCTTAGCTGAGTTTGCAAAGAAAATTGAAGCAGCAAATCCGGGATTGATTTTAGAGGAAAAAAGTGAAGGGGTTTTTGAATTACATTACGCTACTTCGGATTCACCAAAATTATCTATAACCCTTGCAGATGTTCCCGACTCCGAAGAAAATCAAAAGGCAGATACGACAAAACAGTTATGGAGTGCTATTACCAGTAAACTTGCAGCGGCAGCAAATGAGCAGGAAACTATTGAAATTATAGAGAAAGATCCTGATTTGGGTATAGAAATTCCGAAAGTATATACAACTGCAAAATCGGTGCAGACAGCACTTGCGGAATGTGAGCAAGATCCGAATATGATAGCTATGTGTAATAGTCTTGGGTATTCTTCTATAAGTGCTTTTGTGAGTGACGCAGGAAATGGAAGTTTGGCGCTTGACAAAACTCATGAAATTGTGTTTGATGGTGATTTGAATGCTTTTCAGCAGTACATTAATTCCGTGATTGAAAATGTACCGCGAGAGGTGACTGCATTGCAGGAATATAAAGATTATCGATATGATGAAGCAGGGAATATGATTATTGATCCAGGGACAAATCAACCTACTACAATTCAAGAGAGACTGGAGCATTATGGAAAGCAGGTGAAAGCCTTTGAAACAGAACTTGGGAATGAGCAGACAACAAATGGGCAGGAAATAAAAAATGTATTCCAGGATTTTTATGTAGATCCAATGCAGAAGAACCAAGAAAACTTCAATGGTATCCTGCAACAAAAATATGAGGCTGAATCAGTCTATATCCACGAGTTTAATGAAAAGCTGAAGTCATTTGCACCATCTGTACAAGATGAATATATTGCAGAAAATGTAAATGGAATAAAACAGAATAACGGACTGCTTCAGAAGAGTTTGATAGAAAATAATATGTCTTATGTGGATTATGCAAATAAAGTCTATACTACAACAGAAGAAAATATCAATACTCTTCAGAAAGGTATTCAGGATGCAAAAGACGCCTCAAATCAAGCGGTGGAAGACGGCTTGAGTGCAGCAAAAAATACCAAGACAACCACCAGTAAAGAAAATCAAAATATATTAGCTGACTTTTCAGCAAAGCTTCCATATACAAGATTGGGAAGTATGGAATATACACAGGCTTATCAATTTATCGCTAAGCCAGTAGCTTTAAATGATGTTTCAAAAGAAAAGGAAAAGATAGTGGGCGGAGAAGAAGTAAAAGAATCTTCGGCAAAAGCAGTTTCTGCGAATACAGAAAAGGAAAGTAATATAACATCGTATTTCATTTATATTGTTTTTGCAGTACTTTTAACAGCACTTATTATATTCTTGATTTTGAGATACTTTAGAAATAAAAAACCAGAGCAATAAGCTGTTTGGCAGCATTGCATATAAAAAAAGGAGAAGCATTCAAAGGAGGTACATTATGGCAGATGTAAACAACATTAAATTAAGCCCGGAACAGATGGAGGCAAAGGCAGCAGAATTTAATACCAGATGTGAGGAGTTCAACCAAGTGGTTTCTACGATGAGAAACATGGTAACATCCTTATGTGATGAATGGGCCGGTCACAGCAGCCAGGCATTTTATGACCAGTTCCAATCTTTAGAACCAAGTTTTACAGCTACATCAGATCTTATCACATCAATTGCACAGCAGTTACGTGATGTATCCGCAGCAATGCAGAGCATCGACCAGGAAATCGCAGGGAAAATTGGAGCGATGTAGTAGCAGAGAGCCGTCGGGATTTTCCCGACGGCTTTTTGAAAATATGAGGAACGTATGTATGGGAAAAATGGATGACACAGGAAAAGCACTTGAAAAAAATATTAATAGCAACATTGAGTTCGATACCTCTGTATTACAGGAAAAGAATGAAACCTATTCTTCCTTAACGGATACTTATGGAATAGATTTGTTTACAGATCAATATGAAGAGAAAATTGAAAAGGTGCATTTAAAAGAATATGATGCCTATCAGAAAATAGAAAAAAAGTTGTTTGAAACAGATTTAGAAAGTGGAAAAGATGAATACGAAAGAATACAGGATCAACTGTTTTTATATACAGGTTCAGAAGTAAAGAAAGAAGAAATTGAGAAAGAAGATAATGCGTTGGGCGTAAATATTGCCATAACAGGTATTATGCTCATACTTTTCTTTTTTATTTTCTTCCTGATTTTTGACAAAAGAAGGAAAAGGAGACGTGAAGATGCAATTAACAATTACACTTACGAGTACTAAATATCAAATCAACAAAGATATTATGGTCAATTCTGAACAAAAGATTTGTGAAACCTTACAGATTTTAAAGGAAGCAGGTCAAATAAATATAGCTGTTGGTGATGAAGATAAATTAAGATCTATGCGTACAGGAATGTTTGTGTCGAAAGAATTTACTTATGAAGAAGCTGGGATATTCTATGGTGATATATTGCAAATATTATAAAATAAGAAATGGAAAGGGGTAATGAGATATGAATAACATACAAAGCAATACGCAGGTTGCTTCAAGCAGTTCAGATACAATTTCAGCAAATGCAAATAGTTTACAGGAGAAAGAAATATCAAAAGATACAGAGTCAAATATTACTGCCAAAGGAAATTCTATTACGGCATATGAAACAAGCCAGACTCAAAAATCAGCTTATAGATATGCGTTAGAGCAAGATGCACAACATATAAAAACTTTAGGTAAGACATTTGAGCAAGTGGATCAGAGTATTGCTAATATATTAACTGCTGGTTTATTAGGTGATTAATATGGAAGATAATGAAAAAAGACAGTTACAGGATAAAATTGACGACTATAAAAAAGCGATAAGAACATTAGAAGAAAGTAAAGATGAAATCAATTATCAGGATAAAATAATAGAAAATATTTTTTCAGATATGTTTCTTCAATTTAAGCATGATACAGAATTTTGCAAGAGTATCTCTAAGCTTCAACAATCGGTATGGGAGGCAAAGACATTTAAAGATTCAAAATTTTCAGAAATAGAAAGTGATTTGAAAAGTAATCTGAAAAAACTAGAGAAAGAGCAGGAAAACGAGGAGTGGTAAAAGTATGGGATTAAAACTTTATCCAGGTTCTATAAAAGGACAGGCAGATAGTATTATTCAAAATCTGGAATTTGATAACAAAGATTTATTATCTGCATTGCAAACAATTTCACAATTTGTACAGAATACAGAACTTAAAGGAGCAGCCTGGGATAGCATGAAATACCAGTTAGGAAATCACGAAGCTGTTATTCAAGGCCTTATTTGTGCGAATGAGTCTGTAATTCAAGAACATGAAAATCTGAAAAGTACAGTTGGAGATGAAAATCTTGATGAGGAAGAATTAATAGCAAAAAGAGACGCTCTTATATCCACGAATACATTTTTAGAAAAAAATATTAGTTTAATGCAAAGCAATATGCAAAACGATGTAATGAAGATAAAGTATGGTTTTTGGTATCAAGAAATGATTTTTCAATATCAAATTTCTATTAATCAAAATCAAACGCTTATTGAAGAGTTGAATGAAAAAATACAGAAATTATATGATATAGAAAATACTACGACCTCATTGTTTTCAGAAAGCATTACTTTATATGATACTGTGAATGAAGGAATTGTGGCTATACAGAAGAGTTGGAATGAAACTGGTTTTTCTGTTTCATTAGACACTCCAGATTGGAAAAAAACTGTTCAATTACGATGGAATGATAGAACAGAAAAACTAGAAAAGGAAATGGAAGAATATGTTAAAAAATTAAAAAAGAAAGTTCCAAATATAACTGTAAAAGAATGGTCAGAATTATATGAATTGTATCAAAAAAATCCAAACGCTGAAATACCAGTTGATTTATTAAAAGAAATGCTGAAAAATATTGGGCAAATACCAAATGAAATTAAGGATAATATGCAAATGGATATAATATCAAAAGTTTTTGAATCAGGGGGGAAATCTGTAGTAAAATTGGGGGAAATATTTTTGTCTACAGGAATTCAGGGACCTGCAACAGAAAATAGTTTTGTTATATTAAGTAATTCATTTGCTCAACAAAGTGGAAAGTTAATTAATACAGGAACAAAATTACAATCGTTTGGAAAAGTTGGAATGCCTATTATAGGTACAGCTATAGATTTTGGCGGTCAACTTATTTCAGGAGAAGAAGTTGGCGATGCGGCGGTAAAAACAGCAGGACACTTCGGTGTTGGTTTGATTGCTGGGAAATTGGGTGCTATGGCAGGAACAGCTGCTGCAGCAACATTGGCAGTAGGGCCTGTTGGTGTTGCTGCTATTGGAATTGCAGCAGGTGCAGTAATCGCAGTATTTGGTAGTAGAGCTTTTGACCATGCGTATGAGAATAATTGGCTTGGGATAAAAGATATAGGGAAAGAAATAAATGAAGTGGTTGATGATGTAAAGAAAGGATTATCAAATGTAGGAAAAGCAGTATCTGGATTTTTTGATGGATTAGGTAATGCTTTTGCGTGATGGAGGATTTAAGAATGATGCTTTTATATTTTAATTCAGAAAAAGGGATGAATTATTATTATTCAAATGAAACGCAACAGATTTATGCTATGAAAAATAAAGGAAGTGGTGGGCTGCAAGTGGGATTGGTTGCGGGTACATCTATGATTATTTATTTTGTTTTAAATAAAATTGATGTCCAAATAAAAACGAATGTTAATATTTTATATTGGACAACATTGATACTGGGAATTATTGCTGGACAGATTTTGTTTTATATAGGTAAAAAAAGATTGGACAGATTAATAAAAGAAACGGCAGTTGAATATACTTGCTCGAAACTTGAAATTAAACAGTTCGTCAAAGAAGGAAAAAAACAGCTTGGAAGTAATACATGTTTAGTTATAGTATTGTTAATAATTTGTTTTGCTTATAGACCTTTGATGCTGCTTATCAGTCCGTATAGTGCAGTTATAACAGTTTGTCATTTTATTATATGGGCGCTAACAATTTTGCTGTTAGAAAGTTATCTATATACGAAGCCTATTGCTCGATATAGATATTATAAAAATATTTAATATACTTATTGAAAAGGAGAAGAATTATGAATGTATTGCCGATTGGAAGTGTTATAAGATTAAAAGATGGGGAGCAGAAAATTATGATTATATCAAGAGCTCCTTTATACAATAATGAAGGAACAATAGGTTATTTTGATTATGCAGGGTGCTTATATCCACAAGGACAAAATAGCCAGATGACCTACTTTTTTAACCATGAAGATATAGAAGAAATCTATTTTACGGGGTATGTAGATGAAATGGAAAAAGAATTTTTGAAACAATATGAGTTACAAAAAGATAAAATAAAGTATCCAAAATTAAAAATTAAAGCAGATTAGTATTATTTTACTTGAAGGTGAGGAAGGTTATGGAAGATACAGTAATAAAAGAAGTTATTAAGAAATCAGAACTTGCAGCAAAAGATGCATTTGAATATCAATGGATCACCTATCCGGAATATGGCTTTTTACAGTCACATATAGAGGAAAAGACAGAAGAATTAGAAATTACGTATGATTTAGAAAACCGAAGATCGTTCACGGAGATTCGAAAAGAAGACCTTCCTGATATCCTTTTAGTTTTAGACGATATTGGAAATCTTAAAAAATACATAGAAAAATATTCTTTTTCTTTGCAGCCCCAAAATCTGTTTTATGATCTTCATGGAAGTGTGAAAGCGAAAAGCAGAGATGTTCTGTCTGCAAGTACAGACCAGGAGGAGCAGTTCTTAAATGCCTATAAAGCAGTTATCGGATATGCTTTACAGAATAAATATACATTTGAAGATTATTTGCAGGGAGGTATGCAGCTTTTAGGGAAAGAAGGAGTGTTAGGACAGGTACAGTCAAGAACGTCAGTAGAGGACATACGAAAGATACTTTGTGAAGAATATGAACGAATTAAGAAAGACCGAAGAGAGAAGAAAGTTCTGATACAAAAAAATAAAGTGACAACATTAAAAGTGACAGCAGCAGTTCTAGGCGTTGTATTATTGGGAACAGTTGGATACATAGGCTATGACGGTATAATAAAAGAACCTTATCAAAGAGCCGTTATAGAGCTTAGTGATGCATATGTTCAGTCAGATTATGTTGCATGTATAGACTGTATGAGAAATGTCAAGGTGCAGAACATGACAGCCCCACAGAAATTTATGCTTGCGAATGCATATGTCCGTAGCGAAAATCTTACACAAGAGCAAAAAGATAATATTTTAGCTAAAATGACATTGAATGATACGGAGTCGAAATTAGATTACTGGATTTATCTGGGAAGAAGCGATACAGAACAGGCTGCTGATATTGCACTACGACTTTCGGATGATCAATTACTTTTATATGCATATATGAAAGAAAAAGCAATAACAGAAGAAAATACAGAATTAACAGGTGCAGAAAAATCCGATAAGCTGAATGAAATTACAAAGAAAATGGAACCCCTGATGGAAAAATATGAAACGGAAGATTCAAACAATTATGAAGGTACAGCTACAGGGGATACTGAGGGGGATGGAGAATGAAAATGGAAACAGGAAGAATAAGATTATTTCGTCCCGATTACTTTACGATAGGTTCAAGGAAAGCAGATATCGTTTTTCCACAGTGTAAGGTCGATATTATTGTAAAAGGGAAAGAAATTTCCATTCATAAAGAAACGGAAGATGTTTTGCTTATAAATGATAAGGTGATACAGCAAGACAAGATATTTCTGGAAAATGGAGATGTTTTAACAATTGGAGATATTTCTGTCATTTTAGTGGAAAATGCAATTCTTATAGAAGGGAATATTGCTGAAATACATACACAGCTTCCTGTTATAAAAGATTCCAGAGTTCCCTTTGAAGGTTTTCCGAAGTACAAGCGTTCTCCAAGAATTATCAAAAGGGTGCAGGAAGAAAAAATCCAATTAGAGAAGCCAAAAGAATTGATGGATCGTAAAAAAGGCGGACTTGTTCAGCTAATATTGCCACCTGTGATTATGATTTGTATTACCATTGCAATTAGTGTGATTATGAAACGCGGATTATTTGTAGTGATGGCGGTTGCCGGTACGGGGATGTCTTTAGTTGTTTCCATTATGCGTTTTTTCAGTGATAAGAAAGAATTAAAAGAAAACAAAATTCTGAGAGAAAAAACCTATAAGCAGTATTTATTGCGGAAACGAAAAGAAATCTATCATGCCTATTGTAAAGAAAAAGAAGCTTATGAATATAATTATCCGTCTGTATCTGAAATCAGGAATATGATTGAAGAATACAGTCCTAGAATTTATGAGCGAAATTATAATGATGAAGATTTTCTGAAAGTATCATTAGGAATGGAAAAAACACATCCACAGCTTCAAATTCAGCTGAAACTTGATGAATTAAAAACGAAACCAGATATATTGGAAGATGAGGCAAAAGCGATTCAAAAAGAATTTTCTGTCATTGAAAAACCGGTAGTTATCGATTTGAAAAAGGCTCATCTTGGCCTGGTAGGAGAAAAAAGTGTAATACATGAGCAAATAAAGGCACTCATTTGCCAGCTCACGTTCTTTCACAGTTATCATGATTTGGAAATTATTGCAATCTATGATGAAGCTTATCAGGAAGATTTCCAGTGGATGCGCTGGTATCCGCATTTTAAAATCCATACGGTAAACAGCGTTGCAATGATCAATTCAGAAAACAAAAGAGATCAGATTTTAGGAAGTCTATATCAGATTTTAAAAGACAGGAAGCAAAAAGAAGAGGAAAGCAAAAAAGAGAGTACTTTTCTACCACACTTTCTCTTTCTGATTGATGAGCCAAAATGGATTATGGATCATTCCATCATGGAGTATTTGGAAAAGGAAGGGTATAATTTAGGATTTTCTATCATTTATACCTCTCATTTAAGGGCAAATCTGCCAGAAAATATAGGAACTATTGCAATGCTGAAAAACTCAGAAGATGGACTTCTGCTGATTGATGAACGGGAAGAAAAGCAGGAAAAGTTCAGGCTTCATAATATGCAGGAAATTCCTTTAGAGTGGCTTGGAAGAAATCTGGGTGTGCTAGAACACATGCAGGGGATTAGTGCACAGATACCGAACAGTATTACTTTCTTCCAAATGTATCAGGTGGAACGACCATCACAACTTCGGATTGAAGAAAGATGGAGAAAAAATAATTCTTCAAAATCATTGGCAGTACCGCTTGGTGCAAGAGCAGCCGGAGATTATGTGTATTTGAATCTTCATGAGAAAGCTCATGGACCGCATGGTCTGGTTGCAGGTACAACAGGTTCCGGAAAATCAGAAATCTTACAATCGTATATTCTTTCACTTGCTGTAAATTTCAATCCTTATGAGGTTGCCTTCCTTTTGATTGACTATAAGGGAGGCGGTATGTCTAAGATGTTTACAGCCCTTCCACATTTATTGGGGACGATTACGAACTTGGATGGTTCCCAGAGTATGCGTGCGTTGGCATCTATCAAAAGTGAACTAGCAAGAAGACAAAGTATCTTTAATCAATATGATGTGAACCATATCAATAACTATAATAAGTTATTTAAAAATGGAGAGGCAGAAGAACCTCTTCCACATTTATTCCTGATCAGTGATGAATTCGCTGAATTAAAAAAGGAACAGCCGGAATTCATGTCAGAGCTGGTATCTGCTGCCCGTATTGGACGAAGCCTTGGTGTACACTTGATTTTGGCAACTCAGAAACCTACAGGTGTAGTAGATGATCAGATTTGGTCAAACTCAAAATTTAAGTTGGCACTTAAAGTACAGAACGAAGCAGACAGTAAAGAAATTTTAAAAACGGCAGATGCAGCAAACATTACGCTGCCTGGACGTGCCTATCTGCAAGTGGGTAATAATGAAATCTATGAATTGTTCCAATCTGCGTGGAGTGGAGCTGCTTATAATGAAGAAGAACAGAAAGAAAAAGTCGATGACCGGGTTTATGTACTCAATGAAATCGGACAAGGGGAATTGGTAAATCAAGATTTAAGTGATACGAAAGAAAACAACAAAGTAGTAAAAACGCAGTTGGACGCAGTAGTACGCTATATTCACGAGTATTATGAAACACAAGATGTAAAAGAGGTGAAAAAACCTTGGCTTCCACCACTACCGGAACAGCTTGTAAGCCCACAGGAACTTATTCGTGCAACCCAAAAAGAATTGAACATGAAAATTGCTATGGGACTTATTGATATTCCGGAAAAACAGGAACAGATTCCATATGATGTTGATTTTATCAAAGATGGGAATTTGCTGTATATTGCTTCAGCAGGATATGGGAAAACCGTCTTTTTGACAACTGCGGTTTTGTCCTTGGCTATGCAGAATAGCGTGCAGGATTTGAATTTTTATATTTTGGATTTCGGAAACAGTGGTCTGATGCCATTAAACAAACTTTCTCATGTGGCAGATTATATTGTATTTGATGACTCAGAAAGATTCCAGAAGTTAATGGGGATTTTGCAGAAAGAAATCAGAGAGAGAAAGAAAAAACTGGCAGATGAAGTAGTACAGAATTTTGAAGTTTACAATCAGGTTTCTGCAGAGAAAATGAAAGCAATTGTTCTTGTGATTGACAATTTTGATGTAGTAAAAGAACTTGGATATGAGGCTGAAGAATTTTTCCAAAAGATTTCCCGTGATGGTTATGGACTTGGGATTTTTGTAATTGCAACTGCTACCAGAAGCAATAGTATGAAATATTCTACCTACAATAATTTTAAAAACAAAGTGGCGGGATATCTGTTTGATGAGTCAGATGTAAATCTGATTGTTGGAAGAAGCACTTATAAACAATCAGAAACAAAAGGACGAGCTCTTTTGAAATATGACAATATGATAAGTGTAATGCAGCTTTACAGCATGGTCAAGTTTAAAACAGAATTGGAATATAAGGATAAAATTAAAGAATTGATACAGAATATTGATGCTCTGTATCCAGGTGAACAAGCTCCAAGAATTCCGGTTCTTCCAGAAAACTTGTTTTTGGCAGATATGAAAGAATATCCTCATACAGAGCAGGATATTTATGTTGGGCTCGAAAAAGAAGCTGTGTGTGCCTGCGGATTCCAGCTTGGAAATACACCATTTACGATTCTTGGTGAAGCAGCAAGAGGTAAGACAAACGTATTGAAGGTCGTTCTTGATCAGATGCTGGGAAAAGGAAAAATCTATCTGGTAGATTCCAAAGCTATGGAACTTTATTCCTATAAAACATCAGAAGAAGTTGTTTATATAGAAAATCAGGCAATGGTGCCGCTGCTCATAGATGCACTCAAGGCAGAGATCACAGAAAGAAATCAAAAAGTCAAGGAATCATTAGAAATGGATCCGACGTTAAATCCAAAGGAAATCTGCCGGGAATTGCAGCCGTTTAGCTTGATTGTAGACGATTGGGATAATTTTGTGGAATTGACCAAAACACAGGCGATAACTTTGGCTCCTATTCTGAATGAGGCAGCAGGTGTTGGTATCAGTATCATTTTGACTGCACATTCCGGAAAGATGAAAGGATTTGACGAAGTGACGAAATTTGCGAAAAACACAACAGAAGGTTTACTTCTTGGAAATCAGGGAACAACAGCAATATTCCCGATTAATTCAGCCAAGGAACTTCCACAGTTTAAAGATGGTTTATTGTTCCATAATGGAGCTTATGTTAAAGTGCGGGTTCCAAAATATTAGGGGGAATTTTATGGATATTAAAAACAATTGTCAAATAGTTTTAGAGATTGCACAGGGGATCAAAAGTGCAGCGAGAGAGTTACAATTATCATCTGTGTCGTGCCAAGCTGGCACGACACAGGTAGACATGGAATGTAGTCAATCCTATGAAAACGGGAAAACGACCTTAGCTGATTATCATATATTTATGGAAGAATTAGGAGAAAACATTAAAGAAATTGGTGTCGATTTAGAAGATGCAGATAAAAACTTACTTCAAAAATAAAGATGGAGATAGAATTAATGGTGAAAGAGGATTTTCATATAAATCAAAAAGAATGGCAAGAAATAGAAGAATATGAGAATGAATATAGAAAAAATGTGAAAAAACAGGAGGACACAGAAGCGGAAATAAAACAACTGCTTCTTCTATCTAAAAGTTCCATGGAAATATTGTATCAGCAATGGGGAGAGTGTCAGGAAATTTATAAATTGCAAGATGCTGTCCAAGAATTTGAAAAGCAAGCTATGCGTGAATGCCAGCGTGAAGAAGAAGCATTAGAGGAACAATATAGAAAATTGAAAGCAATGGAAGAAGAAATTGGCAATTTTTTTGAAAGAAATCACTAAGAAAAATTGGTAAGCGGAGGTGTAAATATGGGAGTAATCATTTATCCGTGTAAAATACAAGATAAATTATCAAAAATGAATTCGGAATTAGAAGCATTAATGGGGAAAATAGTTACTGCATCACGGGTCATGGAGAAAATACATACAGAGGAACTAAGTGGTATTGCATGGGGAAATACGAAAGATTACATTGCTTCCGTACATCAACCGATTTTACAATCTTATCGGTTATGGGGTGAATATCAAAAAGAGGGGAATGACGGATATCAGAATGCAGGAAGTATGCTTCCGCAAGTGTCAGAATTAAATCAAGATATTTTAAATAATGAATTAGAACAATGGCAGGCACAACGTCAAAGGTTATACGATTTTCCTCTGGGATCTGTGTTAAATTTCTGGGGAATCCGTTTGTGCGACCAAATGATAGAAGAAATTCAACAAAAATTAGAAGCGATTGATGAATTTTTAAATACAACACAAGATTTATATGTTGCTGCTGAAGGTGTAATGGGAATTTTGCAACAAACGAAAATGAACATGGCGAAAATTTCTTATAATTCAGAAACCAAATGTTATGAATTAAATGGTATAGATCCTGAATGGTTCAAGTACATACAAGCTTATTCTAAATATCGGAAAAAACTAGACAAAATTCAAGAGATTTATGATAAGTTAAATCCATTTGGAGAAAATGGGGAAATAGACTGGGAAAAAGCGGATTGGAATTTATGGGTAGGATTATTAAATAAAGTGCACATGGAAGATTTGGAAAAATTCAATCTATCTGAAGAAGAAATAATTGCTGTCACAATGATATTAGACGAGCTTCAAGGGAATATATGGGAGTTTATAGGAGAGGCAGAGAAACGTGGTGCCAAAGTTGTTTCTTTTCTACCTTTTGGAAAAGCGGTTATTAGTATTTTACAGCACGGAGGAGAAAAAGCAATTCAGATACTTAGTAAACCGGAACTAGAATCAAAACTCTGGAATTTTATTAATGAAAATGGAGAGATCACAAGGCTTTTAGGATTTGATTATATAGGAACTGAAAAAGATTATTATATTACCCAAAAAGGATCGCTACAATCTAAATTTGGCTTTATGGATTTTTACGATGAAGCTGGAGCACTTTTAGGTATGGATCTTGATGATGAAATTGTTACTTTTCAGTATGGAAATCGGGAATATCGTATAGAATTATGGAAGGGAAACTATGGATTTGGTAATGCTTTTGGCGGGGAATTTGGAATTTATTATAGAGATATATCGGATGCTTTGGCAAATCCATATGCAGAAGATAGTCAACAAAGTCGATATACGTTGTATCATTGCTTAAATGACGAAGAACAGTTTCGAACAGTGCAACTTATATATGATAAAAATGATGATGACAAGCCTCTCCTAGAAAATGATACAAGTATATATTCAGAAAACAACGGTGAACACTTTTGGAATCTTTCAATAAAAACTGAAAAAGCATATACGAAAGAAGAATTGTATTCGGTACATAGGTTCTATATTGAAGACGAAGGAATGCTAGAAGCAGCGACCGATGCGTTTAAAGAAAAAGGAATTTATTGCACTATAGAAGAGAATAATGGAGAAAAGTATTTAGAAATTATATGGGAGGGGTAATTGTGTGGAAAAAAACTATATTTTTAATAATTGTATTAATTTTATCAGTAATAACGTTAGGAGGATGTAAAATGAAAGGGTTTAACAATCAAAAAGAAGCTGAGGAATTTATTTTACAGAATTTAGAGGATAAATATGGAGAAAACTTTGACATAACTAAAGTAAAAAAATATAAGGAAGAGAAGATAGGAATTAATTGGATACAAGCAGAAGCAAAGGCAGAAAATCAAGATGATATTTTTCAGGTATATGCAAGAAATACCGGGCTTTTTAAAGATTCCTACCATATTACTTTTTTTAAAGAAAAATTATATAACATGATTGAACCGTTATGCCAAGAAAAAAAATATATTAAAAAGTATGAAATTGATATTTCAGGAAATTTGTCAGAAACAAAATGGACAGGAAAAGAAGATATAGATGAATATATAAAAAAAGAAGAATACACTATAGAGCCTATGATTTATCTGGAGAATAATCAAACAGATGAACAATATGCAGAGATAATTTCAGACTGGTTAATGACTCTATCAAAATTGGAATGCAGTATGCGAGTACTTGTAAAGATAGAAGATTTAAACATAGTAATATTTGATGAAGACTTTGAAAGTGGAGAAAAAAATATGAATGAATATACAGAGGAGTTGCTAAAAGAGGAAATCAATAATACTCGTAAAAATAGTAATACAATAAAAGAGTATAAAAAATGGAAACAAGAAAATAAAAAATAAAATTGTTTTAACATAATTTGGAAGCAGGAGGAAAGTATTGATGAAAGAAGAAAAGTTTTTACCATTAGGTTCTGTAATTCTTGTAAAAGGAAGTGTAAAAAAGCTCATTCTAATTGGAAGAGGTGTTGTAGCAATTCTCAAGGGAGAGCAAAAATATTTTGATTATGTTGCTTGTACTTATCCAGAAGGATTGATTGGGGAAAACGTGTTGTATCTAAACCATGAGGACATTGAAGAAGTAATTCAAAAAGGTTTTCAAGATGAAGATGATTTCCGAATGCAGAAAAGTTTAAAAGAACATTTGGATGGATTATTAAAAATAGAAAATGAGTCATAAAACTTTTGCTTTCTGGACAGGGAGGTGTGATTCATGGCAAATAAAAATCAAGCTGCTATTTCATCTGCAAAATATGAAATTACTCAAGCAAACTATAGGATTTCAGAGTGCCAAAATGAAATTCAGGGATTAGAAAAGAAAATTGAGCGTTTAGAAGATGCAAAACAGAAACTGCAGACTTATAAACTGAATATAGAAACGGAGAAATTTGACATTACGCAAAAACTTTCATGCAGCAGTTGGAAAGGATCTAATAAAGAAGAATATGAAGGGATTGCTGAGGAACAGCTTAAACCATGTTATCAAACATATTATGATGAAACCGATCGAGCCGTAGATGCGATTATGGATGAAATCACAAGATTGGAAAATCAGATTTATGATCAAGAAGGAGTGATTGGCTGGCTAAAAAGTCAGATTAACTCTTTGGGAAATTATATTGAAACATTGCTTAATTAGGTAAGGGGGACTGTCAATGATTGAATTAAATAAATTAACTTATAATTCGAATGTGGCAGCGTTATCTGTGGCCGGCCAAGGTATTAAAAAAAGTAAAGAACAGCCGGAAATTACAGGAAATATGAAAACGTTGGAAGCATTTTTAGAAACCTATCAGACTTTATCGGAACTGTTTGGAAGTTATAAAACTTTATTACAGGAAGATGTGGGAAAACTACGGGATGTCAGTACCTGTATGACTTATGCAGAACAATCCTTAATAAAACGATAGACATTTAGCGGTTGGAACATATAGAATTTGAAAAGAAGCACCCAAGGAGGAGGTGTGTTATGGGATACCATGTGAAAATCGAAGAGTTGTTGGAAATACAAAGCCAAATGCTAAATCAGTTAAGTGAATGGGGAACACAATTAGCGACAGTTTATCAGGCGTTAGAAACGATTGTAGTAACACCATGCATCCAAGGGGAAACCGGGAAAAGCATACAGAATTATATACAAGAAGTACATATTCCTGTGATTGGATCACTACAGCAACTCTTAACTGAGTTTCAGGTACGTCTTTCGGTATATGCAGAGGGATATTATGGAATTGATTCTTCTTATGAGGCTGAGATTCCACAAGAAATATTGGAGGAACAACAGCAAGTATTGGAGAATGGACGGGAGGACTTTGAAAATTTACGGGAAGAAATTAATAGCGTCATTTCCAGTGTTAGTGATATTGTTTCAGTTGTCCAGCCTTCAGGTTTGGCATTAGTACTTTCTTATCAGTTGATGGAAAGTCGTGTTAAAACTTTAAACAGTGACATTGGTGATTATGAGGAAACGCATCAAAATGACACACAGAATATGGACTCCATGATGGAGTCTATAAGGTCTATTCTGATAGCAAGAACAGGAAGCTCTGCTGTATCAGTAACTAATTATCAGGCTGGTTCTATTGCAATGCTGCCGGCATATCAAAGGCTGCAGATGGGCTATGAAGCAAGTGGAAATTTTGTAGCTCAGAACATAGCTCAGTACGAAGCTGCAATGAAAAAAAATGAAGATAGAATTGAAGGTATAGTCCCAAATCAAGATGTAAATTATCTAAAAAATGTATATGACAGTAAGATGTGGGAAACTATGAACGCACATTATGGATTCACTAAGCAACAGAGTGTTTTGATAACAAAAGTATTTAGAAATTTGGAAAGGCAAACAGGCTTAAAAATGGAAACTCAGGAAAAAATACACTATATTTTTAGCGTTTTAGCACCTCTTTGTATTAATTATAATGCAAAACGTTTTCAAATAACAGCTGGGACTTTAAGCTTAGAAAAAGCAATAAAAGAATTGGAAAAAAGTGGTTTATCAGAACAAGAAATATTAGATTTTAGAGTTTTAGTTAATTTGCAACATGGTGCTAGTGAACAAGATATATTAGATGCAGGAATTAAGTTTGAAGACAGTATATATAGTGACATAAATGCTGATACTTTTAGATATAATTCTTCAACGATTACAAAAGATTTTGCACATGAGCTGATACAATATTCCGCATTTTCTTATGAACCTAATAATTTGCTTGATGAAGCAATGAAAGAAATTGTAGATTTGGCTAATAGTAAACATGGAAGGATATACACCAAATATGAAATTAGTTTTAAAGGTGATATAGATTCAACACGTTGGGGATGGAATTTCAATAACGGATTGGAAATTGATGATTCAAAAGTAGATTGGGGAGATTTTGCATCAGATGTAGATGCTATAAATATTTATGAACGTATGATTAAATGTGATGATAGTGACTCGGTTTTAGATATAATAAATGAGTATAATTGTGGCCTACTATCAGGCGAAACAAAGAGGCAAACAGAATTTCTTTCTAATTTAGGTAGTGGAAATATTGGTGACGGAATTATCAAATTAGATGAAATATTGAAGGTAGATACTATTGCAAGTGAGTTTATTAAAGATGGAAGTGATCCTATAATTGAGAAAAAAATCCAAAAAGGGAAGGAAACATTTGTTCAATGGATTATGGAAAACTACCAACTGGAACAGGAGAAGTGTATAAGTGAATAAAAAGAAACAAATTGTGGTTTTAACAATTGGATATGGAATATTTTTTATAGTTTTGATAGGAATATGTGCGGTATATTTTGAAACTAAAGAACAAAAATTTACGCCTAATAGATGGGAAGCAAGTACTGATTCTAAAAGATATAAATTTATTAAAAGCTTTGAAAAACAATATGAAGTAATAGGAATGAAAAGAGAAGAAATAGAAACATTACTTGGAAATCCTAATAAAACGGAAACAAAAAAGGGTACAAAAGAAATAGAAGTATATGAATACAGAATAGAAGACAATCTATTGTTGGGTGGAAAGTATATAGAATTAATTTTAAAAAAGATATTGTTACAAAGGTAGAAATTTTGACAGAAGATTGGTAATACAATAAATTCCTTTGCACACCTATAAGAAAAATAGCAAGGGAAGAGGTAAACTTACGAAGGAGAGAGTACATATGAGTTCCAGTTATCATGTGAGGACAGAGGAATTATATCGGGCGCTGGAGACAATATCTGGTCAGATAGAAGAGTGGCAGGATCAGCTTACCCAGGTACAGCAGGCAGTGGAAACCACAAAGATGACCATGTCTGTACAAGGAGAAACAGGAGACAGTATAAGGAGTTACTTGACGGAGGTACAGGTGCCAGTCATCAAAGGAATCCGGCAGGTATTGGAGGAATATGTGATGCGGCTAGCGGGGTATATTATCGGATATCAGGGCATTGATACCCAGATGGATGCGGAGTTATGTCAGTCATCCCTCGAAGACCAGTACGAGAAACTTTTGAGCAATCAAGGGAACTTCCAGAAAGTGGTAGAAAGTGTGAATTCTGCGATTGCAGGCATCAATGATATAGCATCTGTGACCAAGCCGGATGGAAGCACAGCTGATTCTTCTTATAGTGGGTTGATAATGTATGTACAGAACCTGAATCAGCAGATCGGAGAGTATGAGGAGACTCATAAGAATGATTGTCAGCCAGTCAACGAGATGATACAAACTATTCAGAGTATTATAGCGTCCAGAACAGGTATTGACACGAGTGCATCCACGTATGTGCCGGGAAGTTATGTCCTAAATCCAGCTTATAGCAAGCTGAAACAGCAGATGGAGACGAGTAATAAGTATACGAAGGAAGATATTGAGAATGTGCCAATTCTACAGGAAGTGTCGATGGAGATAGACCTAAGTGAATTGGATGATATTCTAGAAAAACTAGGAATTGTAACCGACAATCCGGTATATGATGCAATTAAATCTGCGGCAATTGGCCATAAAGATATTTCGTTATTAGTAAACGGCGTTACATTTATAGTGGATGACACTGGGAAGGTACATCTGAGTGGTAAGATTATGGACGGAATTAAGGATGCTAATGGAACGATACATAAGTGGGATGAGCAGGGAATAGGAAAGGTATTAAAGGAATTAGGAGTTGAGATAGGAACAGAAGGCTTCAATAAAAGCAGCTTGAAAAATTGGAGTATGGATGGTATTGCAATAAAAAATTTGCAAATAGACACACCAAATCAAACTATAGATAGGATTAAGGCACTGGCAGAAACAGGGGGAAGCAGAGCGGCAATGACTAGTAAAATGGCTCGGGGAGTCTTTAGAGAAGGAATATCTATTTGGGATGATTTTAGCCCAGAGGTATATAAAAAAGTAAGCAAGATAGGGAAAGCGGGACATGTTTTAGGCGCAATTGGAACACTAGTTACCGTGGGTAGTAATGTATCAGAGAATATGATAGATGATTATGGAAATCTAAATATTACGCCGGACTCAGTACAGGACACAATATCAGATTCAGCAGTAGATATTGTGTCCGGTGCAGGAGCAATGGCGGCAGGAATGGCTATTGGAACGGCTGCTTTTCCAGGAGTAGGAACAGTTGCGGGAGCTGTTATCGGTTTTGTAATAGGTGGGGCAATTAACGGTATAGCAAATTTGGATGTGAAAGATATGGATGGAGATGGGGAAAAAGACAGTCTAGTAGATATTACAAAACTGGGAGTAGATAGTTTTTGCGACCGGGTAGGAAATTTATTAGGATTATAGAAAAAGAAGAGAAGGAGAGTTACAGTGAAAAGAAAAGCAGGAGCGATATTAGTAATTGTAGGAATGCAGTTGTTTATAATTGGTGCAATATGTTCGCAAGAGGTTTATATACGTATAGGATTAAATAATCAATATATACTGGTAAAAATATTGTTATTGACATTCGGAATCATGTTCATGGTAATTGGCGATGCCTTTTATAGAGTACTGTATAGACCATATGCGGATCGTGCTTTAATCAAAGAAAAGTATGGAAAACAAAAGAACATTATATTACAAATAGAGTGGAAAAGGCGATATCCATTAAAGAAATTTGTTGTTTTTCTATTATGGAATATCTGTTTGTTTACAGTATTGATAAGTAC
>OGEQ01000122.1_pt1 | contig 84077 bp, 68 predicted proteins | sample 1570731 | NCBI WGS metagenome assembly OGEQ01 (sample SAMEA2582132, study PRJEB24529) | metagenome | biome: Human gut stool | place: China | collected 2011
CAACCAGCTAATCAGACGCGGGTCCATCTCATACCACCGGAGTTTTTCACACTGTACCATGCAGCACTGTGCGCTTATGCGGTATTAGCAGTCATTTCTAACTGTTATCCCCCTGTATGAGGCAGGTTACCCACGCGTTACTCACCCGTCCGCCACTCGGTAAATAAGAATCCATCCGAAAACTTCATCTCATTTACCTCGTTCGACTTGCATGTGTTAGGCACGCCGCCAGCGTTCATCCTGAGCCAGGATCAAACTCTCATGTTAAAAGTTTGTATCCGGGTTTAGAACTTAGCTTGGCTAATGTTTAAACCGTTCTACTGTTGTTTTGGTTTGTTTTGTTTCTGAATACTCATATTCAAAGATGTCCAACCAGGACTCTTTTTATTAGAATTTTCAGGGTTTTACATACTGTTCAATCTTTGATTTTCAAGGTTCTTTGTTGTTGTCTGTCTCAGCAGCAACTCGTTTAGTATATCAGATGTTGTTCTGTTTGTCAACAACTTTTTTATTTGTTTTTCGAACTTTTTGAAGTTCTTTGCTGTTCCCTCGGAACGAATATTATAATAGCACGTATTGTTTTAATTGTCAACAATATTTTTAATTTTTTTATTTGTTTTAATTGTTCAGTCAATTTATGTCTGTTTTGTACAAATTTGAAATTTTCCAGCAATGCAGACGATTCAGAATTTTCTGTTTTTATAGAAGCTAAATCAATAGGCAATCAAAACGAAATCCCCAGCGGAATCGCTGCGGCAGCCATAACGATCCTTCTGGGGATAAGTTCACAAAATTACGAAATCTCATTCTTTTATTTCATCAGCTCTGCAATTTTCTTCATCTGCTCACTGATCTTGATGTTCTGCGGGCACACCTTTTCACACCGATGGCAGCTTCTGCAGGAATCTGAACGGACCTGCTGCTTCTCATATTCCCGCTTCATGCCATCTTTGCCCTCTGGACCATATGTATTATAGGCTTTAAACAGCTCTGGAATATTTAATCCGAATGGGCATGGCATACAATATGCACATCCGGTGCAGTCCACCATGGACATCTTATCATAGATTTCTTTCGCTTTCTCGTATTGCTTCTTTTCTTCCGCAGTCAACATACCTACTGCGCTGCGTCCCGCATAGACCAGATTATCCTCCACTTGTTGTTCCGTTCCCATTCCGCTTAAAAGCAGACTGACTTCTTTTTTATCCCATAAGAAATCCAGAGCATGTTCCACAGATGTCTTATCTTTGGAAAATACCTCTGCCACATGCTCAGACAGATTAGCCAGCCGTCCTCCCAACAACGGTTCCATAATAATCACCGCCAGGCCTTTTTCTGCTGCATAGGTCAATCCCTCATCGCCTGCCTGATAAGCACGATTGATATAATTATACTGGATCTGGCAGAAATCCCACTGATCTGTATAATCCACGATCTGTTTAAACACTTCTAAATCATCATGGAAGGAAAATCCAAGATAACGGATCTTACCTGCTTTTCTCGCTTCCAGCATATGATCGATAAGATGTAAATTCTTTATTTTTTCAAACCGTTCTTTATTCAATGCATGAAGCAGATAAAAATCGATATGATCTGTCTGCAGTTTCTGCAGCTGTTCCTCTAAAATACTGTCAAAATCGCTTTCCTTCTCCAGTTTCCAGATAGGGCTTTTATCCGCAAGAAAAACCTTATCCCGGTATCCATCCCTTAATGCTTTTCCTACAACAATCTCACTGGTACCCTGATGGTAAGGATAAGCCGTGTCCACGTAATTGACCCCCGAATCAATCGCATGACGAATAATCCGAACTGCCTCTTTTTCATCAACAGTGACTCCATCCTCCAAAAGCGGCAGTCTCATGGTTCCAAATCCCAATGCAGAAACTTTTAATCCTGTCTTTCCAAATTCACGATACTTCATCTATCTTGACTCCTTTCTTCACAACCAGCTGACCCTTTTTGTTTTTAATCGTAACTATTCAGTACCTTCATAGTTACGAGCAAAAATCCATTCCAGATCAGCTTCGCTGATGGGATTTTTGCTTTCTAGCCTATGTGTTCTTACGGTCAGCGCAGCATGTGCGCAGACCTACTGAATAGTTACTTTTAATCTAACAGTTCATACTGAAGGCATTCATATTTCAAATGACTTCCTTCCATAATATCTTCTGGAAGAAGTGCTCTCGCTACCAGTTTCAATTCTCCGGACGGCTCGTCTACCCGCTGTAGCTGTGCATAATCTCCGTCAATCTGTGCTACCACATATTCATAAGTCCCCATGCGTCCCGCCTCCTTGTTATGATATTCTCTCATAGATTTTTCTCATTTATCATAACATAAAAAAGGCGGAATTCACATATTTTTATGTAAAATTCCGCTTTTTCATAGTACTGATCTAACTACTGCCTGTTATTTTATTTATCTTCCAACCGCAGGTGTCTTGGCAGACCATCTACCATCATCGGGGTCAGCTCAGCCTGGATCAACGGACGGACATAGTTGACAAATTCCGGTGTTACATAATCGCCAGCCTCATTGATCCATTCCCTTGGAACTTTTTTCTCAACATTGGCAATTTTATGTACATCGTAAAGATCCGTCACGCACAGATATGGATCATCAGAAATACGTTTCAGGATGATCATCTTCGCTGTCTCACCTTCAAATGCTGCTTTGACTGCTGCTCCGCCAACCTGGAAAGCCTCTGTGATATCTACTCGGCCTACGATATGAGATGCGCATCTCTGCAGGGAGTTAAACTCGATCGCACGGGTCTTACAGCCCACTTCTCTGGAAATCCGCTCTGCAAGATATCTGGCAGTGCCTGTTAACTGGCGATGTCCAAATGCATCCACATAATCGATGTTGTCTGTCAGTTCGCAGACATAGCGGCCATCCGCTACCTTCACACCTTCTGAAACCGCCACTACCACAGAAGACTTCTCTTTCTGCAGCTGTTCGATTTTTTTCATAAATTCATCTACGTCAAATGGAATCTCCGGCAAAAAGATCATATCCGGGCCTTCACAGTCTTCACCCTTGGCCAGTGCCGCAGCTCCGGTCAGCCATCCTGCATTTCGACCCATGATCTCCAGGATCGTCACGCTCTTGGTCCCATATACCAGACCATCACGGATCACTTCTTTGGTGATGGACGCAATGTATTTGGCAGCGCTTCCATAACCAGGGGTGTGGTCGGTTACTGCCAGGTCATTATCGATCGTCTTCGGCACACCCATAAATTTAATGGTGCTGCCATTTAAAATAGCGTAATCCGATAATTTCTTGATGGTATCCATGGAATCATTTCCACCGATATAGAAGAAATACTCGATTTCCAGCTTGTCCAGAATTTCAAAAATATGATCATAAAAATCCGTATTGCCCTTGATCTCCGGAAGTTTATAACGACAGGAGCCAAGATAGGCAGATGGCGTTCTCTTAAGCAGGTCAATATCCAGATCTGACTTGATATGTTCTGACAGATCCACATATTTCTCCTCCAGAAGTCCCTGGATTCCGTGAAGCATACCATATACTTTTCTGGCACCACGATCTTTCGCAGTCTTGTATACGCCTGCAAGACTGGAATTGATAACTGCAGTTGGACCGCCTGACTGTCCAACAATGACATTCCCCTTCATTGATACCATAAATATTTACCCCCTATTGGTCTGGAACTGCTGATCCAGTATCCCAGCCCCTATTCCAATATAACATGACAGCATTTTCCGTTTATTTTTTATCTTGCCATCTCACTCTGAAAACCTGTCTGATTATGAGCCTTGATAATGGTCTCAATCTCATCCAGATCAGAGGATGGAAGATCTCCCGGAATGGTATTTTTTACTGCGCTGGTAGCATTGCCATAGCGAACAGCCTTTTCACAGTCAAAATCACTGGTCAGAAGTCCATACAGGGCTCCGGAAATGTAAGCGTCACCACTTCCGATCCGGTCTACTACATCAATATCACGATATGGCTCTTCTTCATAATAGATATCCTTTCTCGCATCATATATGATAGAACCAAAGGTATGACTCTTCGGACTATGAACAATACGCTGGGTAGAAGCCACGATAGAAATCGGATATTCCTCGGTAAAGCTCTTCATCATTTCCCTGGCCGTACCTGTTTTCTTAAATGTCAATCTCGCTGTATCTTCAGAACAGAAGAAAATATCTACATAAGGAAGAATCTGCTCGATGCACTCCTTCGCCTCTTCTCCGGTCCAAAGATTACCACGGAAGTTTACATCAAAGGAAACCAAAGTTCCAGCCGCTTTGAAACGCTTGATCATCTCAATCGCGGTCTCCCGCACCTTTGGACTCAATGCCAGGGTAATACCACTGGTATGGAAACACCGGGACGCAGTATATGCTTTTTCTGGAATCTCATCAATCTTTAAAGAGTAGAAAGAACTGTTGGCACGATCATAAATAACCTTCGGCTTTCTCGGATAAGCGCCATTCTCATAATAGTAAATACCAACACGGGCAGATGGAGAATCATCATACATGAAAAAATCATCGCTGACACCGTAAGAACGGATCTTGCCTTTCATAAAACTTCCCATATCATGGGAAGGCAGTTTTGAAATAACTCCTGTGCGAAGTCCCAGCAGGGCTACACCGACTGCTACGTTTAATTCTGCTCCACCGACCTGTTTTACAAAAGTATCCCCCCGCACAAGACGGTCATTATTAGGCGGTGAAAGGCGAAGCAGCACCTGCCCTAATGTCAGTAGATCAAAGTTTCTTTTCTCTTCCATCGTTTAGCTACCTCCATAAGTAGAGTAATTTGTAACTGTTTCTGTTTGCAAAAAGGACAGTTCTGATGCTCCCTATGAGCATAGAGCTGTCCTTCGTATAGTCAGTCTGTTACTTATTCCGTTTGTAATTATCTCTGAACACGTCCAGATCCGTCGCCACCTGCTAAGTTATCAACATCAGCACGGGTTACAAGGTTGAAGTCACCTGGGATTGTGTGCTTCAGAGCGGAAGCTGCTACTGCAAATTCCAGAGCTGCTTTCATGTCTTTGCCATCAACTAATCCACAGATCAGACCTGCTGCGAAGGAATCGCCGCCACCTACACGGTCTACGATTGGAGTGATGTGATATTTTCTGGAGTGATAGAACTCTCTTGTCTGTCCATCCATGATACATGCGGACCAGCCGTTATCGGAAGCGCTGTGGCTCTCACGTAAGGAGCTGATGATGTACTTGAAGCCGAACTTATCAGCCATCTGATTGAAGATATCAACATAACCTGCTAACTCCAGCTCACCGGAGGTAACATCTGTGTTGCCTGGTTTGAAGCCAAGAACCTTCTCAGCATCCTCTTCGTTACCGATACATACGTCTACATACTGCATCAGGTTTGTCATAACCTTCTGTGCTTTCTCAGAAGACCATAATTTTTTACGGAAGTTTAAGTCTACGGATACGGTTACGCCATGAGCCTTAGCAGCCTTTAAAGCTGCCTCAGTTAAAGCGATTGCAGCATCGCTGACAGCTGGAGTGATACCTGTGAAATGGAACCAGTCAGCATCTTTGAAGATCTCATCGAAATCAAACTCGTCTGGAGTTGCTGTAGAGATGGAGCTGTGTGCTCTATCGTAAACAACGTTGGAAGCTCTCATAGCGGAGCCGGTCTCTAAGTAGTAGATACCCAGTCTCTCACCGCTTCTAGCGATATGCTTTGTTCCTACGTTATATTTTCTTAAAGCTGCAACTGCACACTCACCGATCGGGTTGGATGGAACTGCAGTAACGAACTCTGCATCGTGTCCATAGTTAGCCAGGGAAACAGCTACGTTAGCCTCGCCGCCGCCGTAGTTGATATCGAACTCGTCAGCCTGGATAAATTTCTCGTTGTTTGGTGTGGACAGTCTTAACATGATCTCGCCCATGGTTACGATCTTTGCCATTGTTTTTTCTCCTTACAATATAAAATGATAGTTAGAACCGGGAGCCGTTTTCCACCACTCCCGGCAATTTTTCCTATTAGAAGCAATTTTTTATGCGGTTTGGATTTCGATTATTTTGCGCGTGCTGCTGCAACTGCTGCTACGAACTCCTGAGCCTTAGCAGTAACTGCTGCGAAATCGCCAGTTTTAGCGCCCTTAGTTAAGCTGGAGCCTGTACCAACTGCATATGCGCCTGCCTTGATCCACTTATCAACGTTGTCTACATCAACACCGCCGGATGGCATGAACTCACCCTGTGGCAGAGGTCCCTTGAAGGAGCTGATCGCTGCAGGTCCTACGATATTACCTGGGAATACTTTGATGATATCGCATCCAGCTTCCATAGCGGTAATAGCCTCAGATGGAGTCATAACGCCTGGCAGCATCGGTACTCTGTAACGGTTGCAGAGCTTGATGGTCTCTACGTTTAAGCCTGGGCTTACAACATAGTTAGCGCCTGCTAAGATAACCTGTCTTGCTGTCTCTGGATCCAGTACAGTACCAGCGCCGATTACGATCTTGTCATTGTCTTTGTATTTTTTAGCCATAGCTGCGATAAACTCAACTGGGTTACCCTCATCCATGGTCATGGTGATCTCAATGAAATTGATGCCGCCTGCGATAATAGCGTCAACTACTTTCTCGCCCTGCTCTAAGTTCTTTGCACGAACTACAGCAACCAGGCAGTCCTCTTTCAGTCTGCTTAAAACCTGCTCTTTTTTCATTTTTAATCTCTCCTTTTTAAATTCGCATATACGATTTTATTTCGTAAACACGATTTGTATAATGAAATTTTAAACAGTTACCTAAGTTTTGTCAATGGAATTTCATGATATTTTTCCCAAAAAGCCTAATAATCTGGAAACCTCCAGGGCTTTCTCATGAACCAGCCTTCCAAGGGCTTCATAATCCTCCGTTGGCTTGTACAGGCTGGACACGCTGATGGCTCCCATCACGCTGCCATCCGGGCCAAATACCGGGGCTCCGACACACTCCATGTGTTCCTCCATCTCTCTTGCATCCAGGGCATACCCCTTCTGCTTTACCATATCCAGTTCCTTCTTAAGACCTTCTGTGGTCAATATCGTCCGTTCCGTCTTCTGGCGAAATTTGATCCGTCCCATCACCTGGCGTCTGGTCTCCTCATCGGAATAAGCCAGAATCGCTTTGCCGAGAGACGTACAGTACACCGGGTTCTTGGTTCCCACAGTAGCCGTGGTGATGATCGGGTTCTCCGGCTCTGCCTTACAAATATAAACCACTTCGTGGTCTGAACGGACGCCAAAGAATACTGTCTTTCCCACGTTCTTGGCAAATGCTTTTAATTCCGGCTCAATGATTCCGATAAAATCCAGGTTATTCGTATAGTTGATTCCAATGCGGTAGGCAGTTAAACCAATGGTATAAGTCTGTTTCTGTCCTCTGGTCACATTGACCATGCCCATCTCCACCAGGGTGGTAACAATATCATAAGCACTGGTCTTTGGAAGCTCCAGCTTCTCACAGATCCCGTCCAGCGTGATACCGTCCGGATTTTTCGATACCAGCTTTAATATATCTACGGTACGCATCGTTGTTCGGTTTAATTTCATGGTTTCTGCCTCCTGCTTATGTCATCATTTGTATCTTCTGCGGCAGTCCCCACTAACGCCGGAACCACCGCCATTCTCCATGTATTGTAACTATTCAGTACCTTCATAGTTACCATGTATTCAGTATAACTCAGACAAGAGGTCAGATGCAAGCAAAGTTTTCTGATTTTTTATTATAACGTCACGCCCTGCTTGAAGATTGCCATATCATGGAATCCAGCTTCTTCTGCTTTTACCTTCTTACCAGAAGCAACTGCCAGCACATACTCAAATAACTCTTTTGCCAGTTCTTCCTTGGACTTATCTTCTACCATTCTTCCTGCGTTAAAGTCGATCCAGTTGTTCTTCTTACCTGCAAGAGCAGAGTTGCTGGAGATCTTTACCGTTGGTACCGGGGACGCAAATGGGGTACCGCGGCCTGTCGTGAACAGAACGATCTGTGCACCGGATACCGCCAATGCAGTAGAAGCTACTAAGTCATTGCCAGGTGCGCTAAGAAGATTCAAGCCCTTGGTCTTCACCTGCTCACCATACGCAAGCACACCCTTTACCGGAGCGCTGCCGGACTTCTGGGTACAGCCTAAAGACTTGTCCTCCAGAGTAGAGATACCACCTTTTTTATTGCCCGGAGATGGATTCTCATAGATCGTCTGATTATGGCTGGTAAAGTAATTCTTAAAGTCATTGATCAGGCATACGGTTTTGTCAAATAATTCTGGAGTCTGGCAGCGGTTCATCAGGATCGTCTCTGCACCAAACATCTCCGGAACCTCTGTCAGGATCGTTGTTCCGCCCTTAGAGATCAACAGATCGGAAAATGCACCGACAACCGGGTTGGCTGTGATTCCGGAAAGTCCGTCAGAGCCGCCGCACTTCATACCGATGACCAACTCGCTGGCATCGATCTTCTCTCTCTGAAACGCCTTCGCATACTGGGCCAGTTCCTCGATCAATTCCATGGCTGTGTCCATCTCATCTTCTACATCCTGACACTGTAAGAACTTCACTCTCTGCTCGTCATACTCGCCAATATACTCTTTTAATACCGGAATATTGCTGTTCTCACAGCCAAGTCCCAATACCAGAACGCCTGCTGCGTTTGGATGATGGATCATGTCTGCCAGAACAGTTCTGGTATGCTCCTGATCATCGCCCATCTGGGAACAACCATATGGATGAGGGAAGGAAATAACATCTTCCAGGCTTCCACCGATGAATTTCTTGGATGCTTTCTCCAATGCCTGGGCAATGGAATTTACACATCCAACCGTCGGAACGATCCAGATCTCATTGCGAACACCGACTTTACCGTCTGTACGACGGAAACCATCGAAATATGCGTGCTCTGTCTCAGTAACGGATGGGTTGGTCGGCTCATACTCATAAGTAAGCAGATCGCCTAAAGCGGTCTTAATATTGTGAACGTGTACCCACTGTCCTACTTTAATATCTTCTTTTGCAATACCAATACGGAAGCCGTATTTGATCACATTGCCGCCCTGGGCAATCGGTTTAATGGCAACCTTGTGACCCTGTGGAATCTCTTCTAATGTAGTGACCGGTGTTCCAGCAATATCCAGTGTCTCGCCCTTTGCGATCGGACGCAGAGCTACTGCTACATTGTCTTCCTGGTTAATCTTGATGACATCCTGCATGTTTTCCTCTTCTCCTCAATCTGATGATAGGGAGGTCAGTGACCTCCCTTTAAGTTTCAAGTTCTCTGGTATCTGTTCCGTGTTTCTACAGATCCATTTTTGCGCATTGTAAGCGCTTACATTTATTCTACTGAATCCAGATAGAGAAGTCAATAGCATTTTAAAATTTCTGTCTATTCGGTCAGTTCCGGCGCTGTTTCCTCGGTTGTATCCACAGTTTCCGGTGCCTTCTTAAACGGTTCCGGGGTTATTTTTACAGGCTCCGGAATCCCAGTCAGGTTCAGATTATGGTTTACTTTGGCATCATACGTCTGTGCCTTCAGGATTTCCCGAAAATCTACCCCTGTGGCTTCTGACATCGTATCAAATACCTGCTGCATGACCGTTGCTGCATTGCCGGAGATCTGTCCCACACCGGACTCCCCTCCGCCTCCATAGATATTGACCTTGTCAATGCTGGAGAGTGGTTTCGCGATCTCTGCCGCCATCTGCGGCATGATGTTGACCATCATCTCGATCACAGCTGCATTGTTATATTTCGCGTAAGCTTCTGCCTTACGTTCCATACCTTCTGCCTCTGCCAGAAGCTTTGCCTGAATAGCTGCCGCCTCTGCCTCACCTTTGGCCTTGATACCTGCTGCCTCCTGCTCTGATGCATAGCGGGCTGCCTCCGCCCTGGCCTTAATTGCCTCTGCCTCTTTTTCCGCCTGTGCTTTCAATGCCTCCGCTTCTTTTTCCATTTCATATTTCTTTGCTTCTGCCTCTCTCTGGCGCTTTGCCAGATCAGCTGCCGCTTTCTGCTCTACTGCATAACGATCTGCATCTGCCTTCTTATTGACTTCTGCCTCAAGAGCCTGCTCCTGCACCAGCACCTCCTGTTTCCGAAGCTCTGCTTCTCTTGCCGCTTTGGCGATCTGGGCATTGACCGTTGCTGTCTGAATGGTACGTTCCTGCTCCTGGCGCTGGATCTCGTATGCTGCATCAGCTTCCGCTTTCTTACTGTCTGAATCCTTCTGCAGCTCCGCCTTGCGGATCGCTAGTTCATTGTTCTTCTGGGCAATCTCAGTCTCAGCCAGCACTCTGGCGTCATTGGATGCCTTATCTGCTTCTGCCTGGGCAATGGCGATATCCCGGTCTGCCTGAGCTTTGGCAATGGCTGCGTCTTTCTTGATCTTAGAAGTATTATCTGCACCAAGATCCTTAATCAAACCATTTTCATCTGTTACATTCTGGATATTGCAGGAGAGAATCTCGATGCCAAGCTTATCCATGTCTTTGGACGCTTTGGACATCACCTGGTCAGAAAAAGAATCGCGGTCGGTATTGATCTCTTTTAAGGAAAGGGTTCCAATGATCTCTCGCATATTACCCTGCAGAGAATCCTGCAGATCCATGGTAATATCCGCCGGTTTCTTATTTAAAAAGTTCTTGGCCGCCAGACGGATGCCTTCTGGCGTTGGGGAAATGCGGACTTTCGCCACTGCGTCCACATTCACGTTAATAAAATCATTGGTCGGGACAGATTGCTCGGTCTTAATATCTACGGTCATCTGGCCCAGATACAGTCGATCCAGACGTTCAAAAAACGGGACCCGGATACCCGCCCGGCCGATCAAAATTCTGGCTTCTTTCTTTAATCCAGAGATGATGTACGCCTGATCCGGCGGCGCTTTCACATACCCCATGGCAATCACGATCAGCAGAACCAGCACCGCTAAAACCGGTAAAATCCAGGAAAACATTTCCACAAGAAATAACATAGGTCTCCTCCTTTGCGATAAAAAATGGTATTTTGTGATAATTCCAGTTTATAGTATCTTTTTTCCAAAATCAATGAGAGAAATCCTTGCATTTTTCTTACGTTACCGTTATAATAAAACTGAATTGTAAGCGCTTACAGAATTATGAGGTGATTACGTGAATATATACGATGTTTCCGAGCGGGCCGGTGTCTCCATTGCTACTGTGTCCCGTGTTTTGAATGGCAATCCCAACGTCAGTGAAAAGACTCGCAACCGTGTGTTAGAGGTCATGGATGAACTGGGATATACGCCGAATGTATTTGCCCGCGGTCTTGGACTGAATACCATGAAAACCGTAGGTATCATGTGTTCGGATTCTTCCGACCCCTATCTGGCCAATGCCATCTACTACCTGGAACGAGAACTGCGCTCTCACGGATATGACTCCATTTTGTGCTGTACCGGCACTTCCCTGGAGAATAAACGGCAGTATTTTGAACTGCTGTTGTCCAAACGGGTGGATGCCATGATTCTAGCCGGTTCGAAGTTTATCGAGATGAAAGAAGAGGATAATTCCTATATTATAGAGGCAGCGAAAGACCTTCCTGTGATGCTGGTCAATGGCTTTCTGGATGCTCCCGGCATTTACAGCACCATCTGTGACGATTATACCGCCACCTATGACGCAGCTACCCGCCTGATCCGTTCCGGTCACCGGGATATCCTTTATCTTTATACCAGTCAGTCTTACAGTGGAATCAACAAAATGAACGGCTATAAGAACGCCCTTCGTGCCTGCGGACTGTCCACCCGGGACGAATACATTTTCCATTGTAATAAGAACGTCCATGAGGCGAAGGATCTGATGGAATCCATCGCGGAATCAGGACTGCATTTTGATGCCATTATGTCTTCGGATGACTCTCTGGCCGTTGGTGCTTTAAAATATGCCCACGCCCATCAGATCCGTGTTCCAGAAGAATTGGCAATCATCGGTTACAACAATTCCATCTATTCTGACTGTACAGATCCGGAGATTTCTTCCATTGATACAAAGGTAGAATCCCTGTGCATCACCACAGTGAACAGCCTGATGAAGGTGTTTGACGGAAGCAGTGTTCCTGGGAAAACCACCATTGCTGCCGATTTCATACAAAAACAAACCACAAATTTTTAATTTTAAGGAGGAGTTATTTCATGAAACAGTTTATGGACAAGGATTTCTTACTCTCCACAGACATGGCAAAAACTCTGTACCACGATTTCGCAGAGAATGTTCCGATTCTGGACTACCACTGCCACATTAATCCACAGGAGATCGCTGAGGACCGTAAATTCGAGAACATTACTCAGGTATGGTTAGGCGGAGATCACTATAAATGGCGCCAGATGCGTTCCAACGGTGTTGAGGAAAAATACATCACCGGTGACGCTTCTGACCGTGAGAAATTCCAGAAATGGGCTGAGACCATGCCAAAGCTGATCGGCAACCCACTGTATCACTGGAGCCATCTGGAGTTAAAGAAATACTTCGGATATGACGGATACTTAAATGGAGATACTGCTGAAGAGGTTTGGAACCTGTGCAACGCAAAATTACAGGATGATTCCATGACTGTAAGAAACATCATCAAACAGTCCAACGTAACCCTGATCTGTACCACAGATGATCCGATCGACACTCTGGAGTGGCACAAGAAGATCGCTGCTGATGATACCTTCGATGTTCAGGTTCTTCCAGCTTGGAGACCAGACAAGGCTACTAACATCGAGAAGCCTGATTTTACAGAATATATCGGCAAATTAGCTTCTGTGAGCGGTGTTGAAGTAAAAGATTTCGCATCCTTAAAAGAGGCGATCAAGAACCGTATGGCTTACTTCGCTGAGAACGGCTGCTGCGTATCCGACCATGGTATCGAGTATGTAATGTATCTGCCTGCAAGCGATGAGGAGGTTGATGGCATCTTCAAGAAAGCATTAGCTGGCGAACCTACCACCAAAGAGGAGCAGACCAAGTACAAAACTGCTTTCTTACAGTTCTTAGCAAAAGAATACAACCGCATCGGTTGGGTAATGCAGTTACATTATGGCTGCAAACGAGATAACAACGCTGGTATGTATGCGAAATTAGGTCCGGATACCGGATTTGACTGCATCAACGACTACGCTCCATCTGCTCAGACCGCAGATTTCTTAAACGCATTAAGTGCAACCAACGAAGTACCGAAGACTATTCTGTACTCCTTAAATCCAAATGACAATGCTGCGATCGGCACCATCATCGGCTGCTTCCAGGGTCCAGGCGTTGCAGGAAGAATCCAGCAGGGTTCTGCTTGGTGGTTCAATGACCACAAAGTAGGTATGACTCAGCAGATGACCTCTTTAGCAAACTTAGGCTGCTTAGGAAACTTCATTGGTATGTTAACTGACTCCAGAAGCTTCCTATCCTACACCAGACATGAGTACTTCAGAAGAATCATGTGCGAGCTGATCGGTGGATGGGTTGAGAACGGCGAGTATCCGGCAGATATGAAATCTCTGAAGGAGATCGTTCAGGGTATTTCTTATTACAACGCTGTGAAATACTTTGGGTTTGATCTGTAATAAACGAAACCGCCAGAACCGGTATTGACCGGAACTGGCGGTTTCGTTCAAAGCGATACCATTAATCATTTATTTTTCATGTTATAACCGGCTTTTATCATCCGAAACATACGCTCCGCTGCCGAAGCATACAGTTCTTCTGCCCGATCACACGCCTCTTCAATTTCCATAGCACCGTTAATCGTAGGAAGAATACTTAAAATGCCATAATCATATATGTTTTCTGCTCCATTTCCCATTCCACCTACCAGGGCAACTGCAGGGACTCCTTTCTTTTTGCATCGCAAACCTACTCCGCTTGGAACCTTTCCAAATGCAGATTGCCAGTCAATTCGTCCTTCTCCGGTCACGCACAAGTCAACATTCTCTAACAATTCATCAAAATTAATCAAATCAAGTACTGTCTCAATACCAGATTTCAATGTTGCCTGCAAAAATACACAAAGTGCTGCACCCAATCCGCCTGCTGCTCCTGCACCCGCAATATGTTCAGCATCTTTTCCTAGTTTTTCCCTGATCACAAATGCATAATTTTTCATTCCGGCTTCCAGCTGATCCAATATCTCAGAGGTACCACCCTTCTGCTTGCCAAACGTATACGTTGCCCCATCTAATCCAGTCAGCGGATTTGTAACATCGCACATCACCGTAAAGGTGGCATCTTTTACCGCCGGATGAAGCCCACTGGTATCAATATCAACTACCTTTTCCAGGTCAACCCCTATTCCCGAAAGTTCTCTTCCATCCGCATCTAAAAAACGAACTCCCAGAGCAATCATGGCCCCCATGCCACCATCATTTGTTGCACTTCCACCAATAGCAATGGCAAGTTTTCGATATCCGGCATCCAGTGCATCACGTATTAGTTCTCCAGTACCGTAAGTAGTGGTGTTTAATGGGTTTCTCAGTTCTGCCGGTACCATAGGAAGTCCGGATGCTGCTGCCATCTCAATGATGGCACAATTCTCATGAAATACACCATAGGATGCCTCTGTTTTTTCCCACAAAGGACCACTCACCAGCACCTTACGCATCATTCCGCCAGTAGCATCGATCACTGCCTCAACTGTTCCTTCCCCTCCATCCGCCACCGGCACTCCATAGGTTTCGCAACAGGGAAATACCTTCTGTGCAGCCTCTCGCAGCAATCGAATGCTCTGCTCCGAAGTAATGGTACCTTTGAATGAATCTGATGCAAATAAGAATTTCATTCATTTCCTCCATGACAAACTTGTTTTTCTGCAAAAAATACTTTCTGCAAAAGTCATATTATCACTCAAAAATTGCTATTTCAATATATACAACCTCAAAATAAATTTATTTTACTGATTAACCACATTCACTGCTTTTCCATCTAAAAATGCTCTGATATTTTCTATTGTAATATTCATAATTCTTTGACGAGCTGCTTGTGCTGCCCAAGAAATATGCGGTGTAATAATACAATTTTTAGCTGTAAGTAAAGGATTATCCCCTTTAATCGGCTCTGTAGAGACAACATCTAGTCCTGCAGCATAAACCTTTCCACAATTTAAAGCATCTGCTAAATCTTTCTCTACAACCAATTGTCCTCGGCTATTATTAATAAGTATCACTCCATCTTTCATCTTTTCAATATTTTCTTTATTAATAATTCCCTCCGTAGATTCAAATAATGGACAATGTAAAAAGATTACATCTGACTGTTTTAATAGTGTATCTAAGTCGACATACTCTGCCAATTCTCTACCCATCTCATTTGGGAAAGAATCATATGCTAAAACCTTAAGATTCATAGCTTTTAAAATCTTTGCTGTTGCCTGTCCAATTCGTCCTAAGCCAATAATGCCAGCGGTTTTTCCATAAAGTTCGATCATCGGATAGTCCCAATAGCACCAGTCCACATTATGCTCCCACTTTCCTGCTTTTACACTCTGGTCATGGTGCCCATAATGTGAACAAATTTCCAAAAGAAGACCTACTGCGTATTGACCTACCACCTCTGTTCCATACGTTGGGACATTTACAACCAGAACACCTTTCTCTTTAGCACATTTATAATCTACAACATTGTAACCTGTCGCAAGAACCGCAATCAATTTTAGATTTGGACATTTTTCCAATGTGTTTTTCGTAATTGGTGTCTTATTCGTAAGAATTATCTCCGCATCACCAATTCTTTCCGCAATAATTGGTGCATCTACATAAGACGTTCTATCATAAATTGTAACATCGCCCAAAGCTTCCAATCCACTCCAGCTCAAATCACCAGGATTTTCTGTATATCCATCTAATACAACAATTCTCATTCCTATTATCTCCCATTCTTTTTTATTAATCTTCTACGAGTGCCCATGCACGATTTAATACTCTTTTCGTATTCGCTAAAACAATTTCCTCATCTTCATCACCAATTAATGTCACTTCCATAGAAAGTACCAGCGGTTCCTCTGAATTAAAAAAGTTTTCTTCTTTTAACACTGTTAAATATTCTACAAGTTCTTTCACATCATTTGCGCTTTCTGGATAACCCATTCTCGGATGTTTGTCTCCATATGCCTGACATCCTTTCTTCACTACTGCATTTCCAAAATGCAAATGCGTAATATATGGTTTTAAAATTTGAATAACAAATTTTGATGTTTCATAAGTAGTCGGAAAATGAGATAAATCAACCAATAAGCCAAAATTATTATGTGTTGTTCTCATATCTGCTGCAAATTTAGCAGCATACGGTGCTGGTCCAATTAATGCTGCCTTATCCATGTCAAAATCAAACACTTCCAATTCTACCATCATATCCTTTTTTGCTGCATAATCGCATAAATTTCTAGTTGTTTTTAATAACTGTTCATATGCCTGTTCTTTCGTTTTTTCTTCCCATTTTCCAGCCAAAAACGCAATTCCTTTTGCCCCTAAATACTCCGCTTCATCAATTGCCTCTAATAATGTGTTTTCTGCTGCTTTTCTTCCTTTTTCATCAATATCATTTGGATTTAATTTAGGTCCGAGCAGTCTCGGCTGTGCTCCATAGCAAACCTTCATATGAGATTGCTCCAAAATTTTCTTTACTGCGGTTCTTTCTTCATCATCTTTGCACTCTGTAATTTCAATTGTATCGAAATAATCGTCTGATGCAATTCTCTTTATCGACTCCAACACTCCCATCTTCGGAAAAGACATCCAGCGAATTGTTCCCACCCGAAAATACTTATGGATTGATTCTCTCATATTTACAAACCACCCTTCCTATTATTTTGTCTTTATCTACAACACGCCAATGCTATTTTTCCCTATGAAAAAGAGAGCGTATTGTTTTATGAGCAAAATCTTCTAGATTTTCAACCATTTTGCAACGCTCCCTCTTTTAACAGCAATGGGATTGTGATGCCATTTTAAAGTTTTTTCAATGCTTTGTTTCTTTTTACCTCAACCATATAAATGTTTAATGCACCTTCTTTATCGGAAGAATATATAATATGACTTCCATCTGGTGTGAACACTGGATGTACGTGAGCAGATTTTTTTCCAGATGTATCATGAGCACACAATAATGATACTTCAGCCTTATGCGTTTCTCTATTATAATCAATTAATGATACAAATCTTTCGCTGTTTCTCATATCAGCTGAAAGCATTGCTCGATCTCCCACTCCCAATGTTCCATTATTATTTACGCTCACATGACCTGGTCTTAAATATGGATAATAAAATCTCTCCTCATTACTTCCATCAAAATCAACAAAAATATCTGCAAACATAAAAAATGGCATATCCGGTTTGTATCGATAAGAATACTGTGCTCCTATTCTTCCATTTGGAGTAAAAAATTCATGCACAACCCCTTCAAGATTATGTTGTTGAATAATTAGTGGCCTAATTTCATCTGTACTAACCCTAGCAGTCCACATTCTCTGTACTAGATGCCATGGACCATCATGACAAAACAACATTAAGTTCCCATCATCTGGTTTTAAGCTTGTATGTGTAATTCTATGATGTCCACCAAATACCACTTCAGCAAAATTCTCTTGCAGATCATATCTAATCACAAGACTACTGGGTTCCTTAAAAAAACGTTCTCTTGCTCCCGGAGCCGCCTCCGATAAAGGATTGGCAAATTTGGCTGTCACTAATGTTACTTCCTCTACAAGAGAAAACGCCAGATATCGACAATCATTTGTCATTGATAAACTATGGAAATTATAGGAAAATGGAATCCACATAAGTTCTCTGGATTTTAATGTTTCTAAATCCACTTCTTTTAAGTATTCATTACTATAATAGTAGGCTTTCTTACCATTCGGAGCCATCATAGCATGAGCACCATGTCCCATTTTAATCGCTTCTCCTTGTGTTACCTGCAAAGCGATCCCATTTTCAAGTTCCAGCAAAAACAATTCCCCAAATCCTACCTTCCCGATTGCTGGAGCATTTGGATTTTTTATCTTTGAAGTTCCCGTAAAATCAGAAACAAATAACGTATATTTTCCATCCTGACTAAACTGCGGTGTAGTAAAATACGGTCTATCATATATGCCTTTGTTATCTGTAAGCCGAACCACTTCAACCCCAGTCATCTCATCAAATTCAGATGCCATTTGAAATTGATATTTTGTTCCCTTCATATTTTAATCATCCTTTTTACTTCATCCCATCTGCAATTTGCTCAATCAATTCCTTTGATGGTGCTTTTTTATCAATCTCAGACACTTTGATAATCAACTCATACAAATCAACTTTTTCCTTTTCTGCTGTATCAGAAAAAAGTTTTGCAAAACTAGAATGACAACCTGCCATTCCATACACTAAATCAATAGGACTCACCGGATTCTTATATCCATATTCAGCCATTGCTGGAGCTAAGCGATTATCAATAAAATGTAAAAGTTTTAACAAATCCACATCTTCTAATTTTCCAAGTCTCTTAAAAACGGCTGCAGCCAACTCTGTCGCACAATTTCCAGCACTACGTGCCATTCCCATCAAACCACAATCAAATACCGAAGCACCTGCTTCCTCTGCAGCTAATGCATTGGCCACCGAGAGTCCCAGGTTATTGTGTCCATGAAATGCAACTGGAATTTTAACCTTTTTTACCATCTCAGATATATACTCCGAAACTTGATGAGGCATCATCGTTCCTGCAGAATCCATAATCGTAATTTCATCCAACCCACATTCTTCCAGCATAGCTGCTTCCTCAGCCAATTCTTTTGCTGACAAAATATACCCCTTCATCATGGAATAACGACACTTCATGCCATTTTTCTTTACCTCTCGAATTCCATCGCACGCCATTTTTCCATCACCTGCATTGGCACCAATTCTCAAAAAATGGAGATTATATTTTGCACCTAATTCAATATATTTAGGTATTGCATTTTTCACCCCCATAAACATACCAATCTCAGCTTCCAAAAGATATGGTTGTACTAATTTCAAATATTCTATATCATTTAATGGTGAAATTGAATTATTTTCTTCATATGCGCCGAGGCCAAGACAATTTCCAAACTCAATCAGTTTAATATTGCTTTCAATCAAGCCTTCAATCATCATGGTTGTTAGTTTCGCATCAAATCCTTTTCCTATTACATTCGCTCCATCACGAAGTGTACAATCCATTAATCTCATTTTTACCCCGTCCTTTCTTATTTGCTTTCTTGATTTTCCTCCAACCACTTGTATATATATGTATAATTCTGATCTGATACTTTTTCATTCACTGCTGCTTGATAGAGTTGATAAATCAATGCAGATACCGGACCGAATCCATTAATTTCTTTTACAGTATCAATATAAAGACCAACGTCCTTCTTCATAAGCCCTAATTTAAATCCTGGCTGATCATAATTTCCTGTCATCATATATTTAGGAACGTTCTTTTCAAATACAAAGCTAGCACCACTGCTTTGATTTACAACCTCTAGCAATATCTTATCATCTACCCCCAACTTTCTTGCCATACACAATACTTCTGCTGCTGCTGCTGTATTTGCTGCATTCAACATTTGATTTAACATTTTTACATTGGAAGCACTTCCCACAGAACCTGTATGAATAATTTTCTTTCCAACCGCTTGAAAAATATCTTTATTTTCTTCAAATTGTTCGTCTGTACATCCAACCATAATGGTTAAAGTTCCTGCCTCTGCTCCTGTCACACCTCCACTAACTGGTGCATCAATAAATTGAATGTTTTTTCCTGTATGCTCAATATGTCTAGCAATTGCCTGTTTTGTTGTTCCTTTTGCAGTTGTCATATCAATACAAACCAATCCAGGATTTGCATTTAACAAAATCCCCTCATCCTGATAAAGACTGAGTATTTCCTGATCAGCGGGGACAATGGTGATAATTACATCACAGATTCTTGCCATGGCTTGAAAACTCCCTATAGAGCCTCCACCTGCCTCGATGATCTTTTTCTGACTTTCCGAATTGCTAGAGCAAACTAACACTTCAAAATTATTTTTACAAAGATTCAACGCTATCGGCAATCCCATATTGCCCAGGCCTATAAACCCTATTTTCTTCTTCATTTCCCCGCTCCTTTCAATCATTTTACAAATCAAAATCTAACTGATATTCTTCTGCTAAAACCTTCAATTCCTCATATACGCTATCAGATAACTGAATTCCATTTGCTTTTCGCTCTGCACGTTTTCTATTTTCAATCTCACCAGGCATAAATATTTCTGATACTCCTGGATTTTTTGGAAGTGCTTTTATTTCATTGATTATGCAGTCTATATTCTCTTTAAAATGCTCTATACCTACAAATTTATCAATATCTACTGCGCAGAAAAAATGACCAACATTTTGAGGATGTTCAAAATCTTTCCAAAAATGATTAATATGTGGTCCTACCCCTGCACCAGCTAATACTCCACATAATATTTCCATAAAAATTGCCAAACCCGATCCTTTTGCCCCTCCAATAGGCAGAAGAGTTCCATATTGTCCTTCAACTGGATCTGTAGTTGGTTTTCCATCTTTCGTTAAAACCCACCCCTCTGGAATCGTTTTTCCAAGCTTTGCAGCAAGAATAATTTTTCCCATAGCCACGATACTAGGAGCCATATCTAAAATCACCGGTTCTCCTAATGTGGGTGCACTAAAAGCAATTGGATTCGTTCCCATGTATTTCTGAGGACTGCCCCATGGTGCTAAATTAGGCGGTGCATTCGTTCCCACGATTCCTATCATTCCTGCTTCTGCTGCCATCCTTACATAGTAAGCGGCCATTCCAAAATGATTAGAATTGTTAGCGGTTGCAAAACAGCAACCGCTTTCTTTCGCTTTTTCAATACATTTCTTCATAGCAAAGTTTCCTACTACCATGCCCATGGCATTTCCACCATGAATATAAAGACTTCCTGGGCTTTCCTTTTCAATTGTACATTTTCCACCACTGTCTACTACTCCTGTCTTGAGTCTCTTCATATAATTCTGCATACGACTCACACCATGAGATTCAACGCCACATAAATCTGCATCTACAAGATTATCTGCACAAATCCATGCATCTTCTTCTGACATATGTTCTGCCATCATAAGTTTCTGGCACATTTTTTTTAATTTTTCCCAATTTACATTATGTTCTGCCATTGTTTTCCTACCCATACTTTTCTAAGCGTTATTTGTTATAATATTTGTCATAGCAATCCTGATAATACGCAGCCCACTCATCTAACATTTCCTGTGCAGTCATTTCGCCAGTCATAACATACTGACTATTGGTATCCATATCTGTGTAGATATCATCATGTCCAGGTAACCAAGAATACTGATTATAGAATAATGTCTTTTCATCCAAAAGCTTTTCAGCACTCATCTCATACCATGGTTGTTCCTTAATCCAAGATGCACTTTCAAGAACTTCTTTATCAACCGGAACAACACCCCACTGCTGACAATATTCACTAACCGGCTCACCTGTTGTCATATAACTAATAAAATCAAATGCTATGTCTGGGTTTTTACAAGTGGAAGAAATTGTCATGCCACCCGGCTGCGTCATTAAATTTACAGAAGTTCCTTTTTCATTTAACGGCATACCAACTGCTTCAAATTTACTGGTATCTCCTTCAAAAGCGTCCATATGGTTAGAAGCAGAACCAAGATTATGAATAATCATGCCTGCTACACCAGAGTCAAATGCTGCTGCTAATTCTGTCCACCCATAATTCAAATCACCTTCAGCTGTACATTTTCCATAAAGTCCAAGATAACGTTCCACAAACTCCACATTCTTAGGATCATTAATCGTACATTTACCATTTTCATCGAATACAGAAAGTAATCCACTATATGCATACATCTGACGTTCTAGGAATTTTGCACCGCCCTTTCCACCACGAAGAGCAATTCCATAACGTCCGCTATCTTTATCTGTCATATTTTCCACTGCTTTAAAAAGATTATCCCATGTATCCACAGTAGAATTTGTTTCTTTTAACCAATCACTCCTTACCCAGAGAACTGTAAAAGAAATTCCATTCGGTATGTAATATAACTGATTATTTCCTGTTACATCATACTGACGAACTGTTTCAATAGCCGATGGAAGAATCATATCCTTTTTCTCCCATTTATCAAAATACTCATCCAACGAAATGACATATTCTCCATTGATGTGACTGGTAATATCCGGTCCCGAAGAAAGGAAAATATCTGGTCCCTGTCCTGCTTCGTATGCTGTCATAACTTTATCATCTGCTCCATCCGGAAGAGGAGTTACTTCAATAACTACATTTGGATTTTCTTCCATGTAGTTTTTTACCATATTTTCCACATATTTAGTTCTTTCAGGTGTTACATAGTCTGCCCAAAGAGTTAAACTTACAGACTTATTGGATTCTGTTGTTTTTGTCTCTTCTTTTGCCGACTCCAAGGCAGCTGTCGTTGCTGCCTCTGTAGCAGATGTTTTATCATTGGATGCTCCACCGCCGCTGCACGCAGTTATCATAATGCAGCTTGCCATAACCATTGCTGATACCCTCAATACACTTTTCATAAAACCTTCTCCTTTTCTAAATATTCATTTTTAGGCACCCTTGTACCTTGTCTCACCATTTAACCTTTTACTGCTCCTGCATTCATACCACTTACCAGATGCTTTTGAACATATGCAAACAGAAGAATTGGAGGAATTAAAGCAATAATGCAGCCAGCCGCCAATGCTGAATAATCGGTACTGTATTCTCCAACAAGATACTTTAATCCTACAGAAATTGGAAACTTTTTCTGATCTGTCAGTAGCGTATAGGATAAAAGATATTCATTCCAACATGTAATAAACGCATATGCAATTACCGTTGTAAATCCAGGACGTACCGCTGGAAGAATTACTTTTGCAATAATCTGTGCACGATTGCAACCATCAATCGCTGCGGCTTCATCAATCTCTTTTGGGATACCGCCAATAAAACTCTTCATCATCAAACTATTGTACGGAAGTCCCGATGCAATATGTAATAAGCAAATACCAAAAAGAGAATTGGTTAATTTCATTTTCACCATCATTAGAAATATAGATGACATATTAAAAATCAAAGGAATCATCTGCGTCATTAACAGAAGTACCATAAAAAAACGCTTTCCTTTAAAATCAAACCGGCTCAATGCATAACCGTTGAAAAGAGCCAAAAATCCAATAAAAAATACGGATCCAAAAGATGTAATCAGGCTATTAATAAAAAAAGTATTTAATCTATTATTAACCCAAACATACTTATAGTTATCGAATGTAACTGGATCTGGTAAAATTTGGAAGTCTCCTCTAATAACGCTGCTTCCATCTCGAAATGAAAGTGATAGTGCCCACAGCAATGGAAGTCCAATAAAAAGAACAAACATAAGCATTGGAATATAAAGTATTACTACACGCATTATTTTCTTTTTCATCTTTGGAGTCATTTTACTCATTCACTCCCTTTCCAAAATTATTTGCTTTCAAATAAATCACCACATATACACTTAAAATTGCAAATAAAACAACCGTAAGAGCCGCACCATATCCATATTCGCCAGTTTCAATTGAAGTCTGATACATATAAATTGGAAGTGTCAAAGTTCTTCTTACTGGTCCACCATTCGTCATAGTCATAATTAAATCTACTGATCGGAATTCCCATATACTTCTCATAAGTGTCGCAAATACAATAGATTCTTTCATATACGGAAGAGTAATTAGCCAAAAATTCTTCCACGCATTTCCTCCATCAACTTTTGCTGATTCATATAATTCTAACGGAATCGTTTGTAAACCACCTAATAGTGTAATGGTGAAGAATGGAATTCCTCTCCACAACTCCGCTATTGCAACTGAACGAAATGCTGTTCCCACATTCTGCACCCATGCTTTTTTTAAATTTGCTTTTCCTAAAACTTCCAATATATTATTCAAAAGGCCAATATGCTCATTATAAATCAGTATCCATAGCATAGTGGTTAAAACACCGGAAACAGCCCATGGCGCAAAGCAAAACGTTCTTACAAAACCGCGTCCTTTAAATGATTGATTCAATATAAGTGCAAAAATCATTCCAAAAATAAGCTGAAGTGACACTTCTGTAAACACCCATTTAATAGAATTGATTAATGCTTTATAAAACACTTTATCGCTTGTAAATATTTTTATAAAATTGGCCAAACCAATAAATTCTGTTGCCTTGGGATTTCCTCGATCATAATTTGTCACTGAATATCCGAAACCACGGATCATTGGAATAAAACAAAATGTCGTTAAAAAGACAAGTGTCGGTAAAATCAGCAACCATGGGAAAATTTTTTTTGCATTTTTTGAATAAATAGTCTTCATATCTTTCCCCTCTCCTTTAATTTTTATATTTCTGTCCCATGTCTTATATTATAAACATTTTGTTTTTCTCAACAACTTTGTTTTATTCTAATTATGTTTATATTTTAAACACAACCTTGCATTTGCTTTAATTTTATAATAATATTGTATATAAATTAAACATAATCAAATCAAAGGAGGTTTTCTATGAATATTCAAAAAATCAAATTACTTGCAATTTCTCCAAGTGAATGCATCCAAGAATTACTTTATGAAATTACATCTTCTATGGATAACATAGAAATTGACTCTTATGTCGCTAATCATTATCAGGGTGTAGAAATTGTACGTCAAAGCGCCACTCTGAATTATGATGCAATTCTCGCACGTGGCGAAACAGCCTCTATGATTAGAGAAGAAACTACCATTCCTGTGATTGAATTTCCTCTCTCTTTTTATGATGTTTTACAAGCCATGAAACTAGCCGATAATTTCAATGAGCCCTATGCGATTGTCGGTTTTACTCCTGTTACTAATATTGCCCACATGCTTCGCGATCTCATGCAATTGGATCTTGATATATACACTCTCTTTACATTAAATGATGCTATTCCTACGATGGAACGTATCAAAAGCAAAGGCTACAAATTAATTGTATCCGGTATGGGTATCACCTCTTTTGCCAAGCAAAATGGTTTAACATCTATTCTTATTACAACCAGTAAAGATAGCCTTGTTTCCGCCATAGACCAGGCAGTCCGACTCTGTACATCACTGGCACAACAGAAAAAAGAAAATTCTTTTCTGCTCACATTGCTCCAACAAAGCAATCAGGATATTTTAGTTTTCAATGATCAAAAAGAGCTTATTTTTTCCTCTTTAAAAAGCTTGAAACAAGACTTGGCTCTGTCCCTGGCCTCAAAACGCCTTCAAAATTCGCACGGTTCTGATGATTCTGTCAGCCTTAAATTTATAAATGATGTTTTGATTACTATACAGAAAAAGAAAATCGTGATAAATAATGAAGTTTATACACTTTTTTTCTTTTCACAGCAAAAAAAAGCCTACTCCACGCCCAAAAATGAACTACAGATATTTTCCAAAAAAGAAGCCGCCGATATTTTTCTTTCTCATTATCTTGGTTTTTCTACAGAGGGCTACGTTTCCAATCAATCCCTGGAAAAAATCATTCACTCTTCTCTTCCTGTAATGATTTTTGGAGAAAGCGGTGTTGGTAAGCAACAAATTGCTGCAACGTTATATACACAAGGTTGTTATCAAAACAATCCCTATATTATTGTTGATTTTGAATTTTCCACTGAAAAAACATGGAACTTCCTTTTTGGAAACACAAATTCTCCATTAAACAGTGATGGATACACCATTTATTTTCGCAGTCTTGAATCACTTTCTCCTGGAAAAATTGACAGGTTAAAAGCCCTTCTCTACAATACTAGAATGTATCAGAGAAACAGAATTATCTTTTCTTACACTACAACCGCAACTTTGAAAGATAATCCACATATTTTCAATTTAGCAAACCAATTATCCTGTCTTTCACTGCATATGCTTTCTCTCAAAGAACGTATTTCTGAATTAAAGGCTCTAACCAGTCTTTATATCAGTACTGCAAATGCTACACTCATCAAGCAAGTAGCTGGCTGCACCCCTAAGGCAATGGCTCTTTTAGAATCTTATCAATGGCCCGGAAATCTGGAACAATTTAGCCGTATAATTTTCCAATTAGTAAATGGAAGTTCCTCCCCTTACATTCAGGAGGAATTCGTTAAAAGAGTCCTCTCTTCTGAAGATTCAAAACCTAATGTATCCGCTCTATCAGATGTCCTTGATCTAAACAAATCATTAGAAGATATTGAAAAAGATATCGTTCATGCAATACTTGTTCAAACAAACGGAAACCAAAGTCAAGCTGCCGCTCGTTTGGGAATCTGTCGAACAACCCTATGGAAAATCTTAAAAAAATAATATTTGTTTATTATTTAAACATATATTATTCAATTACATATTTTTATCATTTATTTTTTAATGTATTCTTAAACAAATAAATCTTTTCAGGAGGTACTTCATGGTAAAACTAATTGATCTAACACACTCTATTGATCCTTCCCATGTACAGAGAAAGTTCTCCGTAGAAACCATTGGGGCTGAAACTGTAAATCACAATGTTATCCGAAAAGATAAGCAATGGTATATTATGAGTAATATTGCCATGGTCTCACACATAGGCACTCATATTGAAGTTCCCTATCACTTATTTCCAAACGGCTATGATCTCTCTAATATGCCAATAGATACTTACTACGGAAATGGTGTTTTATTAAATTTTTCTGAAATTCAACAAAGAATCGAAATAAGTGTCGAACAAGTGAAAATTGCTGCTGATAAAGTCGGTGGTATTCGCCAAGGCGATATTGTTCTTTGCAATCTTGGATATGCGAATCGTTATGGGCAAAAAAGCTATTCTGAAAGCCCCTATTTTTCTACCAACGCTATCAAATGGTTAATTGATTCTGGTATGAAAATGATGGGAGTCGATGCGGGTGGTATAGAACTTCCTTTATCTGAAGAACATGTAAACCACGCTGCACTGTTTGCTAAAAATATTCCACTTATTGAAAATGTTGCCAATTTAAACCTTTTACCACCAAATGGATTCCATGTCAGTGCTTTTCCATATCCAATACATGGTGTAGAAGCGTTTCCTGTGCGTGTTGTTGCACTTTTAGATACACAATAAATTTTTAAAAATTGTTTGTGAGGTAAATAATATGATCAGAAAAAATCACATCAAAGCGGGCTTAAAAGAAGGAAAACATTATATTGGAACATTTGTAAAGCTATCTGATCCGAGCACTGTAGAAATCATATCTCTTATCGGTTTCGATTTCTTTATTATTGATAATGAACATACCCATATGAGTAAAGAAAGTATGCTGGCATTGCTTAGAGCTTCTGATATTTCTGGTATTGTTCCAATTGTTAGAATACGTCAAAACAATCGCTCCATGATACTCCAAAGCCTTGATGCAGGTGGACTCGGCGTTATGGTTCCAGAAACCAGCACTCGCCAAGATGTAGAAGAACTTGTAAACAATTCTTTCTATTATCCTTTAGGAAACAGAGGCTTTTCTCCTTCTCATCGTGCAGCAGGGTATGGTTTCATGAACGGAACTGAGTATGCAAATATAGCTAATGAGAACATTATGACGATTGCCTACTGTGAAACAGCTCTTGGGCTCAAAAATCTTGATGAAATGTTATCTGTTCCTAATCTTGATGTTATGTGGATTGGACCAATGGATCTATCACAGGCATTAGGAGTAATTGGCAATAATAAACATCCAAAAGTTCAAGAAGCAATAAAAATGATAATAGAAAAATGTAAAAAACATCATGTTGCAGTGGGAACAATTGCAGCTAACGCTGCTGAAGCTCAAGAACTTATTGATATGGGCGTACAATTTATAGGGCTTAGTTCTGATCAGGCAATGATTTCTTATGCCGGCAAACAATTTATGCAAGAACTCAAGCGAACAAACTAGTCTATCTTTCATCACTACACTTAAGAAAAAGACCAGTTACACAACCTCACTATATTAAGTGCCTGTTGTATAACTGGTCTTTTTCTTTTATTAAAATGATAACGCAGCTGGCAAATATAAAACCAAGTCTTTTTCTCCCCTATTGCACTTCCCGAATCATGCAATACTGCTTCAGATCAAAGTGCTTCTCCAGCACCCCATACAGCTTAAACCCAAAATGCTGATATAACGCCACATTATGCTCATTATGGGTCTCCAGCGAGATCATCAGATGATGTTGATGGGCATACGCGATGGCCTCGTTCATCAGAAGAGCGGAAATCCCATGGTGCTGCATGGCCGGATCTACAGCCAGATAGATAATATGAAGTCTCTCTTCCTGATGAAGCTGATCGGTCCATTTGGAGTTCAGATAATCTTTACCCAGAATAAAGTTCCAGAAGGTCTTCAGACTGGGATCTTCCTTGATCAGATACTCATCTGTTTTTAAATAGGCATGAAGTTCCGTTGCATAATATTGGAAGAAATTATACGGTTCCGACTCATCAGAAACCACCAGCACACCATTTAATTCCGGGCTATCGGCGAAAATCTCACAGGTGGCAAACATTTCTTCCAGGTCACAATGGAACAATTCCGGCAATAGCCGTTTTCTGGTATCCTCGTCCGGGATCAGATGACTATATAATGGATCCTGGGCAAAACAGACCGTCAACAACTTCTCCAGCTTCGGGATATCCTCTTTTTTCACTCGGTATAACTTATCACTATCCATATAATGTCCTTTTTCGTAACTGTTCAGTAAGTGTTTCGTTCCCTCACAGTTATCTTCTTTATTCCTTTCCAGCCATCTGTTGGATCTTTTTCAGGCTGTTGATGATATTTTCAGTTTCACGGATCATGTATTCCAGATCAGACTTATAGCACTCCTCCTGATTCTTTCTCACCCGGTTTAAGATACGCAGCTCTTCGTCAAAATCTGCCTCTCCGGGAACCGATTTTTTCTTTAATTTCTGCACCAACTGGAACAGGTTCTCATGATGGACGATACGGCCCGCCCCCCACTGTAACCGCTCTTTTGGCTGACAGAATACATAGTCGGTAAAATAGTTAAACACTTCCTCGTCAAACTGGAAGGCATAGCAGTTGTTGTCGATCTCATAGATCGCATCCAGCGCACCAATGGCATTGCCCTGCTCCAGACGGGAGATGGCGTCTTTTACATGAGTCAGATTCTGTCTCACTGCCTGCTGCGGGAACAGCACAGTGTCCTGCCAATCCAGACGGACAAAGGAATCCTGGGCTTTGCGGAACGCATTCATAAGGATCTTCCGGTATTCTTCCGCATTTTTCAGAGCCGCGCCGGACTCATTGACCTTCTCGATCCACTGATATACTTCTTTACCAAGAGACGCTGCTTCTATCGTCACCTGATTTAACTTCTCACCCAGATCTCCGATGATTCCTGAATACCGCATATCCAGACTCTTGTTCATAGCCTCAAACAACACGGAAAAATCAAATGGCGGCAGCACGATCTTATCAAATTCCTTCACCAGGGTTCCATATAACAGATGATGGAAGCGGTACACCGGTTCATGATAATAATCCTCATTATCAAACTGAGAGTGATAGTGGGTCTCCATAAAAGAGCCATCGGCAAACTCGTTGACCATAGAAGGGATACCGGAGATTGCCATGGAAAAATCGTCCGACATGGTCTGGATCGGTGCATGGATCTCCAATCCGTCCGGATAAGCCTCCGGGTCCACCGGAATTCCTTCGATTGCTTTTGTTAAAAATGTCACATACTCATAAACAGTACGGACTGCATCCTTTGTATCATGGGCATGGGCAGGAAGCTCGAAGTTTAAATCTGCAACCACTTTTCCCTGCCACTCCGGACGTACATGAAATACCTGCTGGTATGCGCCTGTAGACCAGTCATATTTAGAATTGACGATTCCCCACTCTTCTGCTGCCAATGCCGCAAATACCAGAGTTTTCTTCGGCTTATACCCACTGTCGATCAGAGCTTTGGCGATACCGAACATCAATGCAACCGCTGCATTATCATCCTGAAATCCGCTGAAATAGGAATCATAATGGGCGGAAAGCAGGATCATCTGCTCCTGGTCTTCTCCCGGAATTGTACCAATAATATTATAAGAGGTCTGTTTCTCCTTCACGCAGGTATCGGCGTCAAACCATACCCGGATCTCCTCTTTGCCCTCCAGAGCCCGCTTTAACACCGCTGCGTCTGCCCTGGACATGGAAAATGCTGCTGCCTCTGCCGGTCCGGCGATATCCTGGGCATTTAACGCCTCATCATGAATCTCCGCAAAGCCGCCTTCCTGCACGGCAATAAAAGCTGCTGCTCCCCGGACATAAGCCTGATATACCGGGAAATTGATCCACCATTCTTCTCTCTGGTTGATGTCTGCCAGCACTAATTTGCCTTTTACATCTTTTCCGTCATAATCCTCTGCAGTTCCCTTTCCCACATAGACCAGGCCAAACTCCCTGGGGCCGCCTGTCTGGAAATTGGTCTGATAGCCACCAAGAACTGCCCGCAGGCCCTCACTTCCATCTTCTGTGTTCCATACCAGCTCTGCCTTGTGGAATTCCCAGGAATCTACCCGGATGGCATCTTTATGTACATCCTTTAATCCGATCCGCTCCATCTCCTGAAAAAGCATCTCTCCGGTGGCAAACTCCGCTGCCGAACCAGCCGGGCGATAACCCAGAACCGGATTGGACCGGAACTGTTCCATGCGTTTTGCCAGTTTATACGAATATTCCGTGTTGATCCACGGCATGATACTTAACTTGTCCTTATTCACCTGTCTGCTCACTCTCTTTTTCCTAATCATTCACAACCGGTCACTAACGATTCTAACCGGACCTATATTTCTTACGGTCAGCGCAGCAATTGCGCAGACCTACAGGCCAGTTACATCATACCATACTTTACCCCACGAAAAAAGAGGAAGTATGAAAAAACGCTTCCGCATTTTCATACTTCCTGCTTTGGGGATAAGAGGTAAAGCTTGTTTTAAAAATTTATTTTAAATAAACCGTAGGTCGTTTCACATCTTGGGAATTCATGTTAACCCACCGGTCCATTTTCACCGTATCGCCGTCCCAGGTCAAGGATACATGATCCCAGAAGGCCATCTCCGGGAATCGCCACTCCATAATCAGCACATGCTCGTCTGTCCAATAAGCGATAGCTGAGATCCGTGACTCTTCCTGCTCGTACTGATGATGAAGATATGCGCCAGTCATCGTGGTGACCCCATCTACCCAATAGTCCAGTCCCGCGGTCACCTGATGGCGTCCTCGACCATCTTCCATCACGTAAACCACCTGATCGCCATCCGTTACATGAAGTTCTGCCTTGGTGATTCCGTCCTTATTTTCCTCCGACGTCCACACTGCATCCTTTGGAAGCTCCTGATGACCCTTTACGGAAACATTTTTCCCTTCCAGAGTCATGCGGAGACCTTTCTGTTTCAGGATCTCCTCTGCTGTGGCATCGGGGATCTCCGGTTCTTTTCCAGCCTTCACCGGATCAATGACCTCCTTCTGGAACAGCTTCATTGCCACATACCGACTATCTGCAGCCGTGATGGCAAATACCAGATCCAGGGATGGCACCAGGCCGCAGGTCTGTCCAAACATACCTCTGGCTGCCCAGATATCTCCTGTGTGATCCCAATGGAAATTATATTGAAGCCCATCCACCGGAGCAATCGGATTTGTATATCCCATCGCCTCATCGATCCACTCATCTGAGATCAGCTGTTTTCCGTTCCATTTTCCTTTATTGAGATAAAGAAGCCCGATCCGCAGCATATCTTCTGTCGTCAGGGAGACACCGTTTCCACCAGAGCAGACGCCCTCCGGGCTCAACATCCACGGGAAATCATGTAAGCCGATCTCTTTGCCGACCCGCTCCTGTACCAGTTCCCGACAGGTCTTTCCCTCCAGCTTCTGGACAATGTAGGAGAGAATGTAGCTGTTTCCGCTGGAATACATATAGGTTTCCCCTGGTTTTTTGTCAAATGGTACCCGAAAATACGCTTCTTTCCAGCTGGTCTTCAATGGCCGCCATTCATTTCCGCCAATGGAACGCTGCTGACCATTTCTCATGGTGATCATATTCCGGATGGTGCAGGCTCTTAAGTACTCATTGGCATCTGCCTCATATTCCGGGAAATATTTTAAAACCGGATCCTCCAGCTTCAACAGTCCGTCATCATAGGCCAGCGCCACGGCGGTGTTGGTCAGGATCTTGGTAAAGGAATGCATGATGTGGGGGATATCTGCTGCATAGGGGGCATTGTAGCCCTCAAAAATCACTTTACCATGTCTTGCGATCATAATCCCATGGATCTCTGACTCTGCCTTTTCACAGGCATTTAAAAAATTGATAAGATATTCCGGGTGAATTCCTTCCACAGATGGAAGAGCACGTTGCAGTTCACATTTCATAATCAGGGGACCTCCTCATTAATCTGTCAGGCATTCTTTTAGAAGAATGGGAATACCTGTGGCAGGATGGCGATACATAAGATCCAGGAGATGATCAGCAATGGCCAGCCAAATTTTGCAAAATCCTGGAATTTCAATTTTGTAAAAATGATCATAGTCTGGTTGGTTCCAGAAGCGATCGGTGTTAAGTAAGAACATCCAGCGCCGATGGCGATTGCTAAAACGATAGCCTGTGGATTAGCGCCCAGTGCATTGGCGATGGAAATACCAACTGGAGCCAGCATTCCTGCGCACGCCATGTTGTTCATAAAGGAGGTTGCGATAGAAGCTCCGATGCAGAGAACTGCGGTGATCAGATACAGGTTTCTGGACTCGCCGATCACTTTGATGATCATGTCGCCAAATACCTGTCCCAGTCCACTCTGGTTCATCACTGCGATCATCAAATTGATACCTGCACAGAACAGGATCATCTGTGCATCCAGAGATGACATAGCTTCTTTTGGAGACACGATGGTTGTCAGAATCGCAATCGCAATCATCGCATAACCAATAAAGTTCGGATCAATGGAAATCACTTTCAGGGATTTTAATACCAGTGCAATAACAAATACCAGGAATGCAATTCCAACCACCATCTGTTTTTTCTTCTGCTCTGCCGTTAAGGTTTTCTCAACGACTGCTTCACCAAAATCATCATAAGATGCACACCAGCGGTTCATGATGATCATGTAAAGTCCGCCTACGATAAAGATCGGAATGCCGACCCATGCGAAATCCAGCATGCCAAATAACTGAAGTCCGGCTTCCTCTAATGCAGTGTTTGCATAAACGTTAGTCGGTGTACCGATCAGGGTAATAGCACCGCCTAAGGTAGTTGCGAAGATAACAAACAATACTAACTTAGAAAGGCTGATCCGGTTCTTTCTTGCAATACTTTTTAACACCGGCAGAAATGCCATCGCTACATAACTGTTCTGAAGGACGGTAGAAATCAATCCTGATACGATATACACAATTGCGAAGATCATCATTTCTTTTTTCTTACCGGTCTGGGAACTGGTCACACGATCCACAAAATCACCAATGATAATATCCAGTCCTGTTGCTGCGATCATACCTGAAAACATACAGATGATCACCATCAGATGCAGGCTGGAGTTATTCAACACTGCGTAGATATCTTTTGCTTCCATGACCTTTGCCAACAGTACCACCGGGGCCATGCAGATAAATGTCATCCAGTTTGGAAGCTTTGGATGCGCCAGAACAACTACGAAGATGATCAGACAGATCAAAGCCCACAGTAACGTCATACTCATAAAAAATTCCTCCTTATGTAAGTTTCTTGAAATTCGTAAATTTCATAAGTTTTCGATTTTTTATGTCGGCCAACATATTTTCCATCTGTCCTTATTGTAATCCATTCCATTTTTCTTTTCCAATGCCAAAAAGAAAGAGGGGCATAGCATAAAGCTATACCCCTGTAAAAAACGCATGGTTCGGTGGCGGAAGCTATTTCAGCCGCAAACGCCGATGGATCTCTTTTTCGCCTTCCAACAGCGCCCTTTTTACCATTGCGATACAATATTTTTCTTCTTCTGTAAAGGTCTTACTGCGAAGCGAGACCACGCCGGCACTGGAAATCTCCTGTCCGCTGACCTGATATACCCTCAGATGATCGCCACGGCTGATATAGGTCAGATGCCCTACCACAACAATACAGCACCCAATTCCATTCTCTGCCGCCTGAATCGCCAGAGTACTGCTGGTTACTACCATTTTCGGTATGATCTCCAGCTTCTGCTTCTTCATGATCTGGTTGATCCCTTTTCTTACGGAAGTGGTTTCATCCTGAAATATATAATCCATAGGCGGAAGATCCTTTAAATCTACAAATGGTATGACATTTTCATCCTTGTATTCTGCATATGCCTCAATATCATACCGGTCGGGCACTACCAGCACATACGGATCCTGATACAGCATTTCATAATCAAATTCCGGTGAAAGATCCCAATTTGGCCCGATAACAAAATCATAGGTCCCTTCCTGCAGCACATGTTCCGTATCTTTGGAAAGCATATTGTAGAATTCCACTTCACATCCCGGATACTTTTTCTTTACCTCCTGAGTGATGTTAAAGGCCATCAGCGATGCCGCATTCAGGGTCATCCCAACCCGGATCCGGTTCTTTTTCTCCCGCTTCAATGCCTTGATTTTTGAATCCATGGTGCTCCGCAGCAGTTTGATCTCCTTGGCGTACTCCAGATAGATCTTCCCCGCCTCTGTCAGCTCCGTTCCATTTAACGTCCGGACAAATAAGTTTACCCCAAGCTCATTTTCCAGATTCGATAAGTACCGGGAGAGGGACGGCTGACTGATATACAGCATCTCTGCCGCCTGGGAGATGCTCCGGCATTCTGCTACTGCGATTACATAGTCGATACTTCTGTCCATAAATTGCCCCTTATTTCTTCTTCACCATACACCGTTTTTTGAAAAATGAAATCCCATAGCATAGCACCTGATCGTAATCATCTTCATATTCTTTCGCATACATCCGCTCATCAATCTGATCTAATGCATCTGCACAGGCACTCTCCAATTTTTCCAGATTTTTCGTGTACTTCGCCTCAAAAACAGCTACACGGGCTTCTACTGGATCATACACAACCACATCGCTCCGGCCTTCTCCATGTTCCTTATTAGAATCCACCATATATCCCGCGCCTGCAAAAATACCTGCCAGGAACGCATGATAAAAGTCCTCTTTGTAATCATGGTAGCTGATGGTTCGCCGCAAAAGCGCATTCATCTCCTTCGTGACTGTCTCACTATCCCCATTCCAGACTGCATCAAATAAAGCTTTTCGGTTCCAGGTTCTTGCGTTATCACCAAACCAGTGACTCACTGTCGTCTCGAAAATTTCCTTAATCTCCGCATTTGGAATCATGAGCGCAGCCGTACCTTCCGGCAATTGGCAATCCAATTCATTTTTCCGCACTCTTGTCAGATAGCCAGTGAGATAGAGAACACTCCACAGATTTTCCTCCGAAGAATGCAGATAATCATAGGTCAGATTCTCGTCTACTCTCTGGACAATATAACCGCCTGCCAATAACGTCTCTAATTTCTTCGTGATCGCACCGCCTGCATAATCAATAAAAGAACGGATAATTGCATTATCACTGGTATTTTTCCAATAGCTGGCTGGTTTGGCCTTGGGATTGTACTGCAGATCACGCATATAATTCATCACATCCCACGGGCAGTACACATCAAAATCTCCAAAATGATACCCATCATACCAAATCCGGATACTTTCCGCATATCCGATCGCATCCGCATCCTTTAGGATCTGATCTACTTCACGCTGCACAAAACCAAAGTATTCATTTAACCGGGAATCCGTAATGGTATCTGAAACAAAATTATTGGTGCCTGTGAAAATACTCTCCTTGGCAATTTTCAGACAGCCAGTAATCACAGCAAATTGGAGAGCCTGATTATCCTTCAGTGCCTGCATCACGCCCTTCATCACATCCAGCATCTCCCCATAGTAATCATGGCTATTGGCTTTCGCCACAGGCACATCGTACTCATCAATCAGAAGAATCACTTTTTTCCCATAATAATCCCGCATCATATCTGTCAAAAGGCCAAGACTGCTCTTCGCCTCCTTCACAGACGCATTTCCACTGGCAATATGAGCAAAAGCTGCTTTCTGAAATTCCGTAGCTTTGGGACTTTCCTGCAAATACAGATGTTTATTAAACAGATCCGCAAGTACCACTGTCAGCATCCCAAATGCACCATCAAAATTCAAACCATCCACCTGGCGAAAAGACACGAAAATGGTCGGATACTGGTTCATCCATTGCTGGCATATTTCCTGATTTTTCATGATCTCCAGACCAGCAAACAGCTCTTTACTGTCTTTGCGAACATCAAAAAAGTACTCTAACATACTCATCCCCAATGTCTTGCCAAACCGGCGGGGACGAGTAATCAGAGTAACTTTCGTTGAGGTTGTCTTCAGTAAATCATCGATTAAACCCGATTTATCAATATAGTAAAATCCATTTCTTCGGATTTCCGCAAAATCAGAAATACCAACTGGGATGTCCAAGTGCTTCATTCATGCCACTCCCTTCGCTCAGAATCAGATTTGCCAGATAGACATTTCAATCTAAGTATAAAATAGCATAAAAGAAATGATTTCTCAAGGACTGGCTGTCAAGAATAGCCTCTTATTCTTCTATGTCCTCATACGGTTCCCCACTGGTTTCAAATGCCCATCCGGTTCCCCAGGCTGCTAATACAAAAAACCATACCAGCCATTGAGACCACGCTCTCCTTATCAGCAATATCCAATTCCAGCCTGTATACATCCACTCCGGCACATAGGCATTCTCATCTTTCAAAAAATCGAATTTTGCTGCTCTGGCATCCCCGGAAAGTGCATAGAATGTGACTCTTGATTTATACAATTTCTGGAACCAGGTGCGATGCTCGTAAGATAATATCTTCGTTCCAATGCTTTCATTTAACGGTTGTGAATTCAGGTACTGATCCGCAACATCACCATAATGAAATGTTATCGTATAATCCTCATTATGGAGTCCATCAAGCTTTTCTGTGTATTTATAATACTGATTCATACCAACACTGAGCAATGTAAATACCGCTGCAAAAATCACGCACTGCATCTGGATTCTTTTCCTTACTCCCGCCCTTTTCAAAATCCAACGGATGATCAGCCACATAACGGCTACTCCAACGCTCAGCAAAAGATACGCAAATGATCGGACTTTCATCCAGAAATCGGTGTACTGGTCGATTCCATGAATTCCGACCAGCCGGTACGGATCAAATATCATTTCCAATGAAAAAATCACTGCAATAGTTTCATATATGAAAATAAAAGTACTGGCCAGCGTCAAAAGCGCTCCGCTGATTTTTTCTGCTAAACTTTGTATATTCATAAGTGATTTGACTCCCACATTTGTCTTTCTATTTTTTCAATATCCTTTTCCCTGTCAATGGCTTCCTGGATTCCAAAACTCACTTTTGTGTCCGTCATCTCTTTCTCATAAAAAGTCAGAAAGACTGCCTCTTTCATAATCTCCTTGTATACAAAATACTGAGACAGGCTGGCAATTCTACCATCTTTATAATCTTTTATATAATAGTCCAAGCAAAATGCCGTTTTGCAAAGTTTTTCAATCTGTTCCTTCAATACTTCCTTGCTCATGTATTTTTCTCTCCAGACCTCCAGACATGTTTCCAGATAAATCTTACCCGTCTCCAATTCCATTTTCAGCTGCTCATCATACGGCTGTTTTTCATTGAGCTTCAGAATTCCCATAGCCGCATATGGAATCGCCCTCATAAGCACCTGGCCTTGAAAATAGACCCGCACATGGATTTTCTTAGAATTGACTTGTATTTCCACTCTTACGGTATGGTAATGATTCTTATCCGCCACAAATGCAACCAGCCAATGAGGTTCATGCTGATAACACTTCACGTTCAATTCCTTAAAAACCTCTTTCACCTCTTCTATGAGATTGTCCACCTTGATCTCATACCGGTTCTTTTCAAATACCATCTCAACCAATTCCGTCAATTTCTCCGGACTGCTCTCCCCATACCGCTGATCTGCCAGGTCCATCAGCTCCAGCATTTCCGATAATGGAATCTCTTCTCCGTACTTATGGATCAAATGGCGAAAGGACTCGAAATTATCCGGTTCCCTTATCACCTGTTCTTTTAAAAGCAAATAGTTTCTGAGAAAATCCCGATATTCTTCCGTGCTTTTTTCTTCCATACGCATCCTCCTTACTGAAAATGCCTGGATATTCCGTTATCCAAGCATCTCATTTTTATTCACCGTACATTTCAATGAAGCTTCACGCCACAGTATTCCCAGGTCTGAGTATCCAGCAGAAGAAATTCCTGTGTGCCGATTGGCCTCCCGTCACGATAGGTAGAAAACACATCGCATGAAATCACATTCCCCTCTCTGGTAATTTCCGTCATCGGGGTATGTCCCACAACCTGAAGCAGTTTTCGCGGCTTATACAATCTCGCTTTGGAGTTCTGCGGCCTTAACCAGATTGGAGACCCCTGATTCCACATTTCTCTCCGGCCTAGTTTATTGATTATTTTCACGACCTGATCCACATCGTCATACTTGGATTTGGAAACGTACTCCTCAACAAAATAATTTAACAGGCCACCATGGCAGAATAAGACATTGTCTATCTTTTGTATATACTGGATTGGATGATCTTCTGGAACCGCCTCTCGAAGATCCAGCAGTTTTTTCTGAACAAGATAAGCCGCCTTGGTACTATACCCACTCTCCATCTGATGCCAGAGATAAGATAAATCATGATTGCCATAGCACCACAGCGTCTCTGGAAACTGTTCAGCAAAACAGATTGCTTCATCGTAGGTTTCTCCATAAAGCTGGCAATCATATTCTTTATTCCAATCATCTGGAATGTCCATCAGACATACCGCCCGATCGGCAATCCCTTGTTTCATAAGAGTTGCCGCCTGCTGGAACATGAAGGGTTTTAAATGGACGTCTGGGATTACGAGAACTTTCATGCTGCCACCTCCTCGTGCTTTTTAACTTTTTGCATCTATTATAAATGCCCAGACGATGGATATCCAGGCATTTTTCTTTCATGTATTTAGTCCCAACTATATATGTTAACGGATTTATTTCTTGCATACAATTTTTTCTTTCTATATTCTACCTCGCACTCTTCCGCACCATAATCGCTTGGAGTAGATGCCTTAATATATATCCTATTATCAGAATCCAGACATAGTTCTACTTGTGCATGAAGCGCATTCGTCTCATACGCTCCATCTTTATAGTCTTCTCCAAAACTCTCCAGTTCATAGTCCTTATCATTTATATTAATAAAGACTCTATGTCCAAACGCTTTAACGAAGTCTATATAAAAATATAACACTTCATCTGTGCCATCCATGTCCAAATCCAATTGGTATTGCTCAAACTCTTGTAATTGGATATCATTTTCTATCAGTTCCTCTATAATTGGATTACTTAAATCTAATTTTGCATTATGACTTACTATCCTATCTTTTACCACTAACACAAATTCACTAAATATTCCAATTGTACACAATCCTAAAATTATATGTCCTAGTCTTTTATTATTTATAACTTTATTTTTTATAAAAATACCAATCTGTGCAAAAGGAATGTCATTAAATATTTCAAATATATTTTCCTTCTGTAAATACTTATATATGAAATATGAAACGATATACATTTCTATTATCGGAATAGCATGTTTTGAAATATGAAATGCATATCCTGACCCAGAAAAAAAACCTAACAAAGAAGGGAAAATCACGTAATAACAGGCATATGCTACTCCAGCCACTATAAATGGTTTTCTCTTTTTGGGGATTCTACTTCCAGCTACAGTAAAAAGAACTAATCCAGTTAAAGGGAATTTTATAACTCCAAATATGCGATATATTGCCGTTCCAAAGAAATTTTTTCCAATCTCTGATATTAGATACGGAATCTGATACAATATGTTATACTTCATATCCTGTGTCAGCACATAATAGCCTAATATAGCGACAGATGCCACCATCAAAAAATTTTGGGTTCTAAGTAAGACCAAATAAATGTCCCTCTCCCATTTAAAATGCCCCACTATATAAGGAAAGACAATATATGCCAAACACGGTACAACCAAAAAGCATAATATCAAATCCTTTTTTATTATATCTTCCAGTCTTTTCGTGCCTTTCTCTATCTGAGATTTTTTTTCTTGTATTTGTTCTTTTTTTAATTCTGAATCTTTCTCCGTTACATTATTCTTTTGTTTTTTTCTTCTTTGATATTGAACATAACAGCCAATAGATCCCAGTATACCAGTTCCAATAAATATCCCAGCAAAACCGTCAAAATATCCCCAAGTCATCGATATGATTGTATCAACTAATTCCATGTGATGTATCAATCCATAAAAACCAATATTGGCGATTAACGCTCCTCCAAATGCTGTTATAAAAATGAATGAAAGCGTATCCAACAAATAGGCAATATAGGATAAAATAAACGATACAACACTTGCAATTAAAATCAGCATCCTAATTGCTTCTATTTCTGAAGCAAATAACAACCATATTATTAGAGTAACAAATGATACAATAAATGTGACAATTGCTGAACATAAGCGATCATATGCTGCACAAAAAATTGCAAAAACAACCGCACCCACTATCATATAAAGAAACAATTTATCATCTATCTCATACATTGTAGCAGCTGTCACAATAGCTAATATAACTCCGAGGATTCCACCAAACGAAGCTCCAACTAATGCTGAAACTGTTTTTTTCAGATAAATACCACCAAAACAAATAATTAGCCCAATACATACCGCAAGCCAATTTATTGCCATATAAGTCCCCCCTCTGTAGATTCTATTTTTAGCTTATCTTCTGTTTTAAATCTTTTATCCTTTTACGCTGATTAGGTGCAAACTCAATCTCTCTATTTTTCATTCTAATATCACGAATCAATCTCAGATACTCCTCAGTTTCTTCTTTCCGAAACAATTCCTGTGAAATCTCCGCTTTTTCTAAATAGATTGGTATTTGCTTTGAATGGTACACTCCCCAGATTTCATTTTGTATCTTTTCTGCATGACTCAAATCATCAATGATTAATTGAAGCTGTGGATTATTCTCAATTCCCGCATAGGTACGATTCAAAACCGCCCTTACAAATAATGCTGTTGCTAACGCTGCATCATCTTCTTGACCATTATTTTCAAAAAATCCAATTGCTTCATTAATGTTCGCAATTGCGGCCCGATAAACATCTTCTTGATCCTGGTACTCTAATCTTTTCAGACCTCTTGTCATAAGTCTTGCTAATTCCGTTTTTGTTTCATAGTATTTTTTCCCTATCACCCCGGCATTTTTTAAAGTATATAAATTATCTAAAATTCTCCTATTATGATCAATAGCAAACGGAGACTCTATCGCTCTTGCAAATGTTCTCATATTGCTACTATCTGTACTTTGAATCGCATAAAATCTATCTGTTTCTTTCAACACCTGTTCCATCTTTTTTTCTTCACCCATCAACTCATATATTTTCCCCATTTCATTATGCACAATCGCAAGGTCAGCTTTTAAAATCTCAGTTTCTTCTCTCTGAATGGACTTCTCCATATTCCTCAAATACTCAAGAGCTATCTTCGGCTTATCCTCTACAATGCGTAAAAAACGCGTAAAATTAACATACGCACCAGTAAACTGCCCAGCCTTATATGGAATCACCTTTAAAATATTTTCTACACACCCTTTTATGTCATCCAGATAATCCGAATATTTATTTTTATATATATTATTATCAAAAACATTTACTGTTTCTGCTACTTTTATAACTATTCTCATGAATTTTTGATTTTGAATGGAATCATTTAAAGCCAATATTGCTTGACGTATATGAGGACGTACACGAAAATAAACTTTATCTGTTTCTATTATTTTATTCTCTATGATCAATGATTTCTTAAGCGCAGCCTTATATGTTTTTTCAAAATCATCCCATTTTTCTATTCCCTCACTCATAAGAAAATAGAAATCTCTATCAATATGTTTATTTTCTTCCGCCATACTTGAAGCACATACCAGGAAATCATAAACCGATGATTTCAATGAATCTAACCCCAGATTTCTCATATATGGAAGAATGTCAATCCCATTCTTCAAAAGTCTTCCCGACTGTCTATACCCATCTTCTATATTCTTAAATGAATAGCTTCGTTCTTTCATGATCTGAGCAAGCAATTTTGTTGAAAAGAAATGCCAATCTAAATGTTCAAGAATCTTTGTAATCTCTTTTTCAGATGATATACTCCGAGGTAATCCTAAACTTTTACGAAACAATTGACATGCACACCATTGACGTGATTTCAAATATTCATCATTTAAGTTAATTAGCATTTCATTTTTAACATTTTTAACAACCAACTCATTTTCCGTTATAAAAATAAATCTAACCTGACAGCCACTATTAATATTTCCTAAACTACTAATCTGCCAAAACATATCATCATACTGACCGTTCCACCTATTTATAACAAGTATCATTGGATCACGATATTTTCCCCTTTTGATCTGAATATCATTTAATATTTCTTGAATATTAGTTGCTGCTATCGTATTTTTCTTTATTTTTCCAAATATATTATACTCAAAATCATAATAATAAAAAATAGCTCGTCTCTTTTCTTCACGTAACTGTAACTCATATGCTTTGATAATGCTTTCTTTTCCAGATCCAGCACTTCCAACAAGATAGCAAACAGGCTCTTCACTCTCCATAATTTCATGGATTTTTGTTAGAGCCTCATGCTTTCTAAATATTAATAGTTTTTCTCTATCTAGTTCAGGAACAAAATCCATATTATATCCATCCATGTCATATGGAATTACATAACCATTTAACATATTAGCATCTGGAAATATCGACAATAATACCCCGTAGGAAATCAATTCCAGCACTTCCTCTTCTGGCGTATCCTCCTCTAAGCACAATTGCAAGAGTTCATACATAATTTTCCTATAGGAATACTTCCAACTCTGCTCATTTTCATAAATACGCCATAAATAAACCACTACCTCAATCGGCATACATTCATCCACATTGTCAGGAATACAATATTGAAGTTCCTTGTAATATTCTCGTGGATAAAACTGTTTCCATTTTCTTTGATTTACATAATACTGGATCCTTCTTTTTAAATCTGTGAAAAACATACTATCCAATGTATTTTTATCTGTAATCTGTTTTAAAAAATCCGCATAACGACTCTCAGCAAGTTTATGTTTCTGCTTACTGTTAAAAAACATCGACAGAACAGTTCTATTCGGATTATTATTTCCACCAAAAAAGATGTCCCTTATTTTTTGAGGCAATTGTTCAACAAACTCAACCTGTGAAACGGAAGTTCCTTTAACAATCTTTATCAAATACAGCATCTGCGCTAACGTTCCCTGATCTTCCCGAATATTTCCGTTCTGTCTTGTTTCTTCCATGTACTTTCTCCTTTGCTTTTTCATGCTATATTCAAATCATAGAAAGCGACCTTACTTGTATCAATGAGGCTCCCAAAATATATTTTCAGATTTCTACTTATGTGGTTCCCATCTGATTAAACGGCCATCCTCATCAAAATAGAGATCATAACTCACATGACCTTTTTCATTATCGGCATCAATATTTATTTCGACATAATCTCCATGATCTTTCATAGTATATTCATCTCCTACAAAAATTCCTCCGGTATATCTGGCGATTTCCATGATTGCATTTTCAATACTGTACTTTGATGGTTTAAAATAATTCATATAATTTCCTCCTGATGTTTTTATCAAATTTTACAATATAACCGCCCACTTTATGATTATCTAGTGAAACTAATTACTTAACTTTCTTCTCTTTCACGAACAAATTCTTTTTTCTTTAATATCTGCTCTTTATCTTTTAAGATATTTTCTCCAACCGTTTCTGCCGATTGTCTAAAAAGTCCGATGTTTTTCTTCTCCCTTCTACTACTTAGAATTCTATTATAAGAATACCTTTATCATCTGTCCAACCAACATTTTCTTATTTGTTTACATTTCATTTAATGTTGGTTTGTATTTTGCAAACTGTTATATCAACTTAAATCCAACAATATCTTGTATTATAAAGACCATTATTTTTGAAAAAGCAAGATATCCCTCCAAATAACCTGCTTTTTCACCTTCATTTTGTAGTCGAATTTTTCTAATCTTCAACTTCTCCGGTACCATCACATGCAGGACACCGAACCATTGCTTTTCCCTGGCACATATAGCAGATTTTTCCATCTGACATATATCCATTTCCCCTTCGATCTCCATTACATACTGGACATGGTGCATACCCGCTCCCATTGCAATGACGACAAACATGATAAGCTGTTAACATATTCTTGCTCCTCCTTCTTATTCTTATCATTATTTTAATCTTGTCTTATACTTTCGTCTATAAATTTTCCTCTATCTAGTTTGCATTTAATTAAATCGAGGTTTATATTTTGTTTATTGAGATTCAGAATATAGTCTTTTTCAATATAAGAAACATTGTAACTATTCAGTAGGTCTACGCATATGCTGCCCTGACCGTAAGAACACATAGACTAGAAAGCAAAATTGGACGTATTTTTGAACAAAAATGGGATATTTTGCAGATTTTACCGCTTGATATTTTCGGAAATTTTGCGTATGTTAACAATACAGAATCAATTATTTTTACTTTTGTGAATAGAGGACAGTATGGAAGCGCTTTATGGATATCTCATAAAGAATTATAAAGAAAATGAACCCATTTTTCTTGCTGAACTTCAGATCGAAGGGATGAGCAGTTCAAACCTTCGTCAACAACTCAAAAAGTTAGCAGATTCTGGAACATTAAAAGGATTTGATACTGGAATTTATTTTCTGCCGAAAAAACGATTTTTCAATCTAGTCTCAATAAACTATTGAAAAAGTTCTTGAATGTAAATATTTAAAAGACTGCGAAAAGCGATGCGGTTATGTGAGTGGACTTATGTTTTTTAATCAAATGGGACTGACCATTAAAAATCTCGGGGAAACAAGGAGCCGTCGCGATTATAATCGTTATGTAATCTCCTACGACTCGGTGCTTCCTTCAATCAGCAATGTCATCTGGCACACGGTATAACATAACAGACCACCGTACTCACCAGACCCGTTTTCTTCAAAATAACCTTCATGCTGTCCTATTTCTCTTTCAAACTACTCAAATACCCTACAGCCGCCAACGCCGCCACATTTCCCTGCCCGGCAGACTTAATATACTGATACGGCTTCCCAGCCAGATCGCCACAGGCGAAGCATCCTGGCAAGTTAGTCTCCATCTGTAAATTAACCGCTACATGGTTTCCATCCATCTGAAGTCCCGGAATCAGATGGGTTGGGGAAATGGTGTCGCGCAGGACGAAAACCATATCCGTCTGATGCTCGGCGGTTCTGGTTTTTAAAGCAGAGACCATGGTCATGCCATCCATTTCTGCTCCCAGGATCTCCACAGGCATCTCCCGTAACACGGTCACTTTTTCGGATACGGACGGTTCGTCTTTATACATCGGGATGTAGGTCACGGACTGGGCCATCTGGCTTAAGAAATCGGCCTCCGCTTCTGCTTCTTTGTCATATCCGATAACGATAGCCTTTCTTCCGCGGACAGCAAATGCATCACAGGTAGCGCAGTAGCTGACGCCTTTGCCTAACAATTCCTCCTCACCAGGAAGTGGTCTGCCAAAGTTCACTCCCGTGGCCAGAACTACGGTTTTGGATTCATAGCTGCCACTGGCTGACTGGATGGAATAATGCTCCTCCATGGGGTAAATGGCATTGACCTTGTCCTGGGTGATCTGAATGCCAAGGTTGTCTAAATGGCTTTGAAATGCTTTGGCCAGGTTTTCGCCGCTGACATCCGGCAGTCCCAGATAATTCTGGATATCGTGGGCTTTGCCTACTTTGTCGCTTAGGTTTTTATTGCCAAGCAGCAGCACCTTTTTATTCCGGACTGTGGCAGTCACTGCTGCCGATAAGCCCGCCGGGCCAGTTCCTATAATCGCAATGTCATATCGTTCCATATCATTTCCTCCTTCTGCCCTCCAGATTCTAGTCTAACAAAAACTCACTGAGCACATAGTTGCTCACATCAATTCCATAATCGCTGAGCCTCACATCCGGCATATCCACGATGATCAGCCCCTCGTCCTTCAATTTGTTCAATACATTTCCGTACACATTCCACATATTCTGCCCAAACCGCTGGAAGAATTCGCTTCCTGACACACCCTTTATCATGCGCAGTCCCAAAAACATAAATTCCTCCATTTTTTCCTTGTCTGACAGTTTCGTGATCTCCTGGTGCAGTTTCTCATCTGCGTCGGTTCCGGTCATCTGGATTTTGTCATAGAGGCTAAGATCCGACTCGTTATGGAAACGGAACCCCTGGATATAAGAAGACGCTCCCAATCCCAATCCCAGATACTCGGTTCCGGTCCAGTAGCCGATGTTATGTCTGCACTCATAACCTGGTTTGGCGTAATTAGAGATCTCGTACCGCTCGAAGCCCTGTTTATGGAGCATGGATTTCGTCTCATAATACATTTCCCGCTCGGTGTCCTCGTCCGGAAGCAGCTCCGGATGGTCGTGGTAAGCCTTAAAAAATGGCGTCCCCTCCTCGATGATCAGACTGTAAGCGGAAATGTGCTCTGGCCGCAGCATCAGCACCTTCCGCAGCGTGGATCTCCAGGATTCCAGGGTCTGTCCTGGCAATGCGGACATCAGATCGATGTTGACATTGGTAAATCCCGCCTGCCGCACCCGCTCATAGGTCTTTAAAAATCCATCATAGCTGTGTATCCGGCCCAGAGCCTTTAATTCCCCGTCATCGGCAGACTGCAGCCCGATGCTGATCCGGTTGATACCGGACGCCCGATAGATCTGCAGCTTTTCCAGACTGACGGTTCCCGGATTGGCCTCAATGGTCACTTCCGCATCCTTTTCCACATGGAAATGTCCGTACACCGCCTCCATGATCCGGCTGATGTCCTCTGCTTCTAATATAGAAGGAGTGCCTCCTCCAAGGAATATGGAGGTCACCCCATACCCCTCATAGAAGGCACTCTGTACCGATATCTCCTGGACTAACTGCTCCACATAAACTCTCATCTCCAGGTCTGTGGCAGGTCCCGACAGGAAATCGCAATATGCGCATTTGCGGACGCAGAATGGAATGTGAATGTATAATTCCAATGGTCGTCTCTCCACAATTACTCCTCATCCAGCTTCAGAACGCTCATGAACGCCTTCTGCGGAATCTCGACATTACCAACCTGGCGCATCCGCTTCTTGCCTTCCTTCTGCTTCTCCAGAAGCTTTTTCTTACGTGAAATATCACCGCCGTAACATTTTGCCAGAACGTCCTTACGCATGGCTTTCACGGTCTCTCTGGCAATGATCTTGCCGCCAACAGCCGCCTGGATCGGGATCTCGAACAAATGTCTCGGAATCTCATCCTTTAACTTCTCGCACATCTTTCTGCCTCTCTCATAGGCAGAATCTGCATGAACGATAAAGGAAAGAGCATCCACTTCCTCGCGGTTGATCAAAATATCCAGCTTCACCAGTTCGGAACGCTCATAGCCCTTGATCTCATAATCGAAGGACGCGTAACCTCTGGAACGGGATTTTAACGCGTCAAAGAAATCGTAAATGATCTCATTTAACGGCAGTTCGTATTTTAATAAGGCTCTGGTGGTCTCGATGTACTCCATGCCTAAGTAAACGCCGCGGCGCTCCTGGCACAGGTTCATGATCGCGCCCACAAATTCCGTGGTTACCATGATCTCGGCGCTGACGATCGGCTCTTCCATGTAGTCGATCTCGGTCGGATCCGGCAGATTGGACGGGTTCGTCAGGGAGATCACATCGCCATTTTTCTTATGCACCCGGTAAATAACGCCCGGCGCCGTAGTGACCAGATCCAGGTTATACTCGCGCTCCAGACGTTCCTGGATGATCTCCAAGTGAAGCAGTCCCAAAAATCCACATCGGAAACCGAATCCCAGCGCAATGGAGGTCTCCGGCTCGAAGAACAGGGATGCGTCATTTAACTGAAGCTTCTCCAGTGCATCACGCAGGTCGTTGTACTTGGCTCCATCTGCCGGGTACAGACCGCAGTAAACCATGGATGTTACTTTTTTATAACCTGGAAGGGGCTCTGCACATGGGTTATCTTTATCGGTAATGGTATCGCCCACTGCCGTATCTTTTACATTTTTGATGCTGGCTGTGATGTATCCAACCATACCGGCTGACAGCTCGTCGCACGGAATAAACTGGCCTGCGCCAAAATATCCAACCTCTACTACCTCTTCTTCCGCCCCTGTTGCCATCATCTGGATGCGGGTGCCTTTCTTCACAGTTCCCTCTTTGATCCGGCAGAAAATGATAACGCCTTTGTAGGAATCGTACAGAGAGTCAAAAATCAGCGCTTTTAACGGTGCGTCCGGATTTCCCTTCGGTGCCGGGATCTTCTCCACGATAGCCTCCAGGACCTCATCCACGTTCAGTCCGGTTTTTGCAGAGATCCGTGGCGCATCATGGGCTTCCAGTCCGATCACGTCCTCGATTTCTGCTGCTACACGGTCCGGATCGGCACTTGGCAGATCGATTTTATTAATAACCGGGAAAACATCCAGATCATGATCCAAAGCCAGGTACACGTTAGCCAGTGTTTGGGCCTCGATTCCCTGTGCTGCGTCCACCACCAGGATCGCGCCGTCGCAGGCTGCTAGGCTCCGGGACACCTCATAGTTAAAGTCCACGTGTCCTGGGGTATCGATCAGATTGAAAATATACTCTTCTCCATTTTTCGCCTTATATACGGTTCGGACCGTCTGGGCCTTGATGGTGATTCCTCTCTCCCTCTCCAGATCCATGTTATCCAACACCTGATCCTGCATCTCACGGCTGGTCAGAAGTCCTGTTTTCTCTATGATTCGGTCTGCAAGGGTTGACTTTCCATGATCAATATGTGCAATAATACAAAAATTTCTAATTTTACTCTGGTCAACAGTTGCCATGTGTGTATGATTTCCTTTCTATCTGTAACGTTCACAATCAGGTATCGCCATGGGAATCTGCACTCCTATGGCATCTTAGCATTTTATTTTATCATTTTTCATTTTTTTGTGCAAGGTGAGATAGACGATTTCTCCGGGATTTCTTATAATTTTTCGTTTATATGCTGCTTATGCCGCTTAAAATACAACCTGTGTTATCGTTACCCCCACACATTCAATCACCAGGACCATCTCCCCCACCTCCCAGCACCTGATCTAACAGATCCGCCAGCGGCTCCATGGCGTTTAGCGCCTCCTCCAGCGTGTTGGTCTGGGCTCCCACCTCGATCAGTGCTGACCTTGGACGCACATGAAGATTATAGCGGAGTCCTTTTAGGAAAATTTTTCTGGTCAGATCCGGGTATTCCTCTTCTGCCAGAAGCTGCATCTGCAGGCTGAATGCCAGATTTTCCGTTTTATACGGATTTTTCAGGTACTCGATCTCTCCTTCCGGTGTCTGGCTCATGCCGTTAAAAAACATAATCGGCGCTGTGGCCTTTCCATTCACCGTCCGCACCATATGTAGACTTTCTTTTACCCCGTCCCGATGAAGATCCAGCACCACCTGGATTGATGGATATTTCTGTAAAATACCCATGATTCCATCCAATGCGTAGTTGTAAGCGTGGTTCCGGTCCAGCTTTCCCGCCGCCATGTCGTAACTGGTGGTATCATGGAGCACCTGATAGCCCTTTTCTTCCAAAAGCGCGGTCAGACGGTTTCCAAGCTCCACCACTGTGGCTTTTTTATTTCCTGCAGCGTAATCCGCGTAGGTTTCCTGGGAATGGGTGTGGTAGATCAGGATCTGGGGTACGGATGGGTCTTTTTTCATGGATAGATCCATTCCTGTGAGAACTGCTGCGTCCATTTCCTCCCGTCTGGCTGTGGTGGAAGAATGGACCGTGTAGAAATGCTTGATCAGAAAATCATAATCCTGCAGCTGCGCCAACTGATACATGCCGCCTGTATAACCAGTATGACCTTTCTGATATCCATCGCCTGCTGCCAGCTCTAATGCCTGACTATTTTCATTGCCATTGCCTGAACTGTTATTGCCAGAACTGCCTCCATTTTCATTTTCGGCACCTGCCATGTCATTTTCAGAATCTGCTCTGCCATTTTCGGCGTTCTTGCAAAATCCCAGCCGTTCTGCTTCTTCCTGGGCCTCTGCACCAGACTCATCGCCCATGAGAAACATCCAGGCCGCCTCATGGAAAATCTTTTTCCGGCGTTCATAATCCGTATACGCCGGGTCCGCGGGGTAAGGATCAGACCTATCCTCTGTTCGTCCTTTACTTTCTGACCTTCCATCCAGCACCTGCTTCCAGAATCCTTCCATGGGATCTTCTTTCTTTTTGAAAAAATCCGCCAGAAACTCCGCCGCCGCCATTTTCCATGGGATTTTTGAATGCTGCGAAATCATCTTCATTGTCTCACCAGCCAACGGCTTCGCCAGGGCCAGCACAAGGACTGTCCCGGTCAGAACCATGGCTGTCTTCAGTAAACGGTCCGTTTTCCAGGGTCCTGACCATCGCATCACTGTCCGCCTCACCGTTTCAATCTCTTTTCATTTTATGATATAGGGAAATTGTTCAGTACCTCCCATGGCAACACATTTCTTCTTACCTGCACTTCTTACCTGCCGCATCATTCCTCTTATCCTTTTTTACTCCCCCCAAAAATGCCATATGGATCGCCTCAGAGATGGTATAGCTGATTGCCTTAATGGTCTGGTCAATATCCGGCGGTGTCACATACATCTGGCCAAATTCCGGCTCCAGCAGCTCACAGATCAGGCGATATTGTTCATCCGAATCCAGCTGATCCAAAAAGCCTCCGATCTCCCTGGTCTGAGCGTGTTCCAACAACGTCTGGATCAGCACAGACACCGTATCATGGACAATGGCCGCTGTCCCCACCACGGTTGGCACCCCAATGGCGATCACGGGTACTCCCAGACTCTCCCTGGTCAGCCCATGGCGGTGATTACCCACACCAGAACCTGGATGTATCCCGGTATCTGTCACCTGAATGGTCGTCCCAAGCCTGCGGATACTGCGGGCTGCCAGCGCATCAATGGCGATCACCAGATCCGGCTTCGTCTCCCGGACAATGCCACGCATGATCTGGGCCGTTTCCATGCCTGTCTGGGCCATCACACCGGGGACGATGCCTGTGAGGATTGTTCTTTCATCATCTTGTGACTTCCCGTCCCACCCGGTCCTACAATTCTCTACGTCCAGGGACTTATTCCACTCTTTTCTGTCACCGTTTGTTGTGTCACGATTCGTTCGGTCATTCTCTTTTTTCTTTGGTTCATAAACCGTAATTTTTAAATGCTTCAATACCTCCGGTCCAAGCGCATCCGGTGTCACCTGTGCATTTCCAAGTCCGACCACCAACAGATGGATTCCTTTCAGGCTCTGCTCCTGTTCTTTCTCTTCTTTCTCTTCTTTCTCTTCTTCCTGTTTTCTCCACCACTCCATACTTTCTACTTTTCCTGCACTTCGCGCTTTCTCCTCCTTTCTCTGGATCTCCCTGATCATCCGTACCAGCTGCGCCGCCAGTTCCTCCGACACCTCCCGATGATAGTCCTCATCCTTCTTCCCCATGGTTTTCGCTTCCAGCGTCAGATAGGTTCCTACCGGCTTCCGTAAAGCCCTGGCTCCATGTTTATCCAGGATTTTTACCTCGGTCATTTTCACCATACTGGAGGGCTCTCGCCACTCCCTGCAGGACACGCCAGCCACACTTTGTTCCGCTCTATTTTCTGTTTTTTCCTCAATGGCCAAATCCGTTCTGATCTCAAACATAGCATTCCTCCATTTTTCTCACAAAACCTTTATTTTGCTTCTATTTTCGTTATTATTTTTCTCAAAAATAAACGAAATATGTATTGACATTTTGGGGGAAGTTCGTTAGAATAATATAGAATGTTTACATTGAACTGTCCGTGTCCAGGCTTTGATGCAAACCAAAGAATCTAAATCATATAATCATTTAATCGGAGGTGCCCAGATTGGCTAACATTAAATCTGCTAAAAAAAGAATCTTAGTTACTGAAACTAAAGCTGCTCGCAACAAAGCGATCAGATCCAAAGTTAAAACTTGTATCAAAAAAGTAGAGGCTGCTATTGCTGCTGGTGACAAGGCTGCTGCACAGGCAAGCTTATTAGTTGCTATCTCTGAGATTGATAAAGCTACTTCTAAGGGTGTATATCACAAGAATACTGCATCCCGCAAAGTATCCCGTATCAGCAAAGCTGTTAACGCTATGGCTTAATCAGTCAACTGATTCCAATAGAATAATTTAACCCAAATAAAAAAAGAAACCGTTGGTGTGACGGTTTCTTTTTTTGTTATAGCAATGAGAAACAGTAACTATGAAGGTACTGAATCGTTATAAGAAACATCAATATTGCCTGGTGATCAACAGTTCCACCGCCAGCCTTTCATCCAGCCGTCCGGTTTTCACCGCTTCTTCTGTATCCACGCACAGGTTTACATAAGATAAAATCTGCTCCCTGCTGAAGCTTTTTGTCTGCGGCATGGTCTTGCCTACCACAAACGGCTGCATTTTCAGTTTGGATGCGATCCCATTTTTCTCCATGCCCTGGTTCATCAGTTCTTTTACCTGCAAGATCTGGTTAAACTGCCGTGCGATCAGAAACAGAATCCGCATAGGCGGCTCCCGCAGCGTAATCAGATCCTCATACAGATCCATAGCCTTCCTGGTATTCCGGGTTACAATAGCCGCTACCATCTCAAAAATCTTATTGGTCACACGTACCGTACAGATTTCCTCCACATCCTGATCTGTGATCACGTCCCGTCCCAAGGTATAGCTGATCAGCTTTTCCAGCTCCATGCGGATATTTTCCATGTCATCGCCAGTCTTGCTTAAGAACAGTTCCATGGTTCTGCCAGTGATCTTCTTCCCTTCTTTTGCCAGAATTCCACCAGCCCAGGCGCCTAACTGTCTGGCATCCTGCCGCTCCATCTCCGCCACATATCCCAGATCTTTCACCTTTTTATACAGGCGGTTCCGCTTATCCACCTCATTTTCCACAAACAGCATACAAGTGGTATCCGGCATCTGCGGCAGATATTCCACCAGGGCATCCGCACCGCTGCTCTTAAAAAGACCGCTGTCCTCGATCAGGATCAGACGGCGGTCTCCAAAAAACGGCATGGTGTCCGCCAGGCTGATGATCTCCTTCAGATCCAGTCCTTTCCCCTCAAAATAGTGGAAATTCATGGTATCATCCCCCACCATAGCATCTTTCATGCGGTTTTTGTAGCTTTTCTTCAAAAATGCCTCTTCCCCGCAGATCAGATACACCGGTTTAAATTCCCCTGTCTTGATGTCCTGTGCCAATACCTTCACGCAATTTCCACCTTTCTGTCATGATCCTGTTTCCGGCATCTTCTCACCCGCCGCTTAGTGCGATCTTCCATTTTCACTCATTTGTAACTGTTCAGCGTCTTCCCGGTTACACGCATTTTCACTATCCATTATTATACTGGATTTTCTGGTTTTCTCAAGCGATTCATAAAAATATCTTGCCCCACACCTACTTTTTATAGGTACGAACCTGTACATTTCTCTTCTTTATCCCTACCAGAACCGCCCCGCAATCCCTGGTACACACCCACGGAATCCCCTCTTTTTCCAGTCTTTCCAGTGTTTCCACATGAGGATGTCCATAGCGGTTTCCTTCACCACAGGAGATCACTGCCAGTTTTGGAGAAACCTCTTTTAGGAATGGTTCTGTACTGGAATATCCGGAACCATGGTGGGCGATTTTTAGAATCTGGACCGGCTTTTCCAAGGTATCCTTCTGTTCCAGCCACTGCAGCTCCCCATCTGCACTCATATCCCCAGTCAATAACATCCCAAACTCTCCATAAGACGCCTGGATCAACAGGGAATGGTTATTCCGCTCCGTTTCATCAGTTCCTGCTCCATCGTAGAGACATCGAAGGTTCAGGCCATCTACACGGATCTGATCCCCCTGTTTCATCCAGAACACCTTTGCCCCGGCATTTTTGGCTTGTTGACCTAGTTTTGCGTAAATGGGATCTTCTTTTCCTCGAATGGGAAGAATCAAGTTCTGGATCTGAATGCCACTGTCGGATTCCATAAGGTATGACAATCCGGAGATATGATCCTGGTCACCATGACTGACGATGGCGTAGGGAACTTTAGAAATTCCATTGCTTTTCAGATATGGCTCCAATACCTGCTGCCCCAGCTTTTTCTGGTCGGTACTGCCGCCGTCCAGAAGAATCACGCCATGGCGGGTGCGAAAGGAAATCCCATCGCCCTGACCAACATCCAGAAATGTAGTCTGCAGGCCGTGAACCGGGCGTGGTGCCAAACATAATGCACTGACTACACATATCATCACAAGGCCGATTGCCTGACCTGTTATACGGCCACTTTTCCATTTTTCTCTTCCCTTCACGCCATTTCCTCGCTCTGATCTATGCTGATTTTTCCAATTTTGTAGTTTCTCTTCCTCATCCTCCTTTTCCAGTAAGAGCCATTTTACACCCAAAACCACTCCCCACAGGCATACATATACCCCAATCTGCCACATCTTCGGTCTCCCTATCACCCATACCGCACCCGGCAGTTTTTGAAAGCTTTCACATAAAATCCGATACAGCAGCAATACATAATGTCCCCCGCCAATAGCGACCCGGCCACACAAGAGACTGCATCCACCCACTGCCACGCAAAGAATTCCGGATATCAATACTCCACCCATGAATGGAATGACCAGTAAATTCAAGAGCATACTGTATACTGGATACTCAAAGAAATGATATGTGATCATAGGGAAGGTCACAATCTGAATCGCCAATCCTGAAAGTACCGCATTCTTGATTCCCTTCCATAGCTTTTCTCTTCTCTGCTTTCCCTCCATTCCTTTTATTTTCATCGTATGACCCACTCCTGTCCGTCCCACTTCCACCCATGCCTGCAGCACCGGCAGTACCGCTCCAATCCCCATAATCGCCCCAAACGATAACTGAAAGGACGCCTGAAACAACAAAAGCGGGAACTTCACCAGCAAAAGCAGCGCCGCCACTGCCATGGCAGACAACAGATCATAGGTCCGTCCAAACCGGTCTGCCGTCAATCGCAGGCAGACCATCACCACCGCCCTGATCGTGCTGGCAGAGTTTCCACTCAGAATTCCATAGGAAATGGTCAGAAATCCAGCCCCGATTCCCGCCTGACCGATAGACAGTCCCAGTTTCCGGAAAAATCCATACACCGCCAGACTGATTATGGAAATATGCAGCCCGCTGACCGCCAACAGATGGGAAATCCCATTTCTCTGGTACAGTTTTCTGGTGTCTTCTTCCAGGCTGCTTTTATCTCCCAATACTACTGACTGGAAGATCCCCAGATCCTCCTTCTCGCAGATTTTCTCCAGGATATCCGCCGCCCGACGCTTCAGACGGTAAATTCCCTGGAAATAAGGCGACACACTGCCTCCAGCCTTTTGCATTACCTCTCCATACATCTGCCCCCCATAACCCTGAGCATGATAATACGCAGCATAATCAAACTCTCCTGGATTTCCCGGATGTCGAAACCGCTTCAACTCCCCGATCACACAGATCCGCTCGCCAATCCCGTATTTCTCCACAAGCGCCGCCTGGTCCTCTGCTCCCTCTGCCATCTCCTCCACCATCTCCTCTGCCTTCACATACACCACCAGCTTCGGATACGGCTTTTCTCCCTCCAGATCCAGCCTCCAGTTCTCCTTTCCAGGCTGGATCGCCATAATTTTCCCATATACCACTCTTTCTTCTCCTTCACAGGTTTCCATAAATTTCTCCCACATTTCCACCTGCCTCTGCTCCTGCCACAAACGCACCGCTCCAAAAAGCACAAAAAAGAGCGGCATCATCCACACAACCAGATTTCTGCCGCTCTTATTCCACTTCATCCACAGAACCATTCCCCCGCTGCATAGAAGCACCAGGGTCAGGATCTGCCAGACCATCGGCAGCCGTAGATATACCTCTCCAAGTACGAATCCCCACGCCGCAAATAACAATGGTCTTTTCATATTCAATTTTCCTTTTCTGAAACGATCACTCTCCACCGAGATCCAGATTCCGCTCAAACTGGGTATTTAACGATATCACATCCCGGAACATCACATCCGAAGAGCCATTAACCGTCAACTGCACCTTGTTCACACTGGAAATGGCACAAAGAGAATTCACGATCGAATAAATCGGGATTAATTCCTTTACTTCCAGGGAATTATTTAAAAAGTTCGAATCAAAATTTACATAACATACATTTTCACTGACAGAAACATTTAACAGCTTCACATCAGACGGAAGTGTCGGATAACCGCCCTCCACCTCCGGACCTTTCAGCAATTCCTCTACTACCAGTTTCTCCAAAGACGTATTCATACTGTGAACCACTTCCCGATCCTCTTCTACCAGCTTTTCGCCAGTCTCGTCAGCAAAATACAAGGTGATCTGGATCTTTTCAAAGGTATTCACATCGCTGATACTTTCAATAAAATCCGTGTCCGCCAGGAGTCCCACCGGTTTTCCCGTCAGATCCAGTAACGGCTGATCTGCCACATAAATACTGATATAATCGACTCCCTCAAGCTGTGTCATGGTCTTGGTCAGCGCCGCCCGGCATAGGATCTCCCTGGTGGCATCCATATTGACCCGGCTGTAACCGCCGTCAAAATACAGATACAGGATCCGCTCCTCCAGCCGGTAGCCACGGTATCCTACCTTATCAGATAATGCCGCCTGACTGTCCACATCATTCGGAACCTTCAAAAACTGCTCCATCAGCTCCTGGATCAACAGTTCCGTGTCTGTGGTCTCTGTATGATATTCATAAGGAGCCAGCTTTGTCACAGAAGTATTCAAATAATAAATCTTATAAGCTTCTCCGGCCACTGCTTCCGTTTTCTTTTCCCCGCACCCTGCAAGGGCCAGGACTGTCAGAAGAAGCAGCAGTCTGTATACATATTTTTTCATTCTGCTCCTCCTAAGAAATATAATTTAACGGGATCCGCACCGTAAAGGTAGATCCTTCACCTTCTTTACTGGAAAGACGGATAGCGCCGTGATGCATCAGGATCACATTTCTGGTAATGGACAGGCCCAGACCCGTACCGCCGGTCTCTCTTGATCTGGCCTTATCTACCCGGTAAAAACGTTCAAAGATATGCTCCTGATACTCCTCCGGAATGCCAATCCCGGAATCCGCAACTTTAATATAGAAGAACTTATGATCTGCATCCAGAGTCACCCGCACCCAGCCATTCTCAATGTTATATTTTACCGCATTTTCCACCAGGTTATTGATCGCCAGGGACAGTTTCACCTCGTCCACATCCGCCGTCACTTCACGGATGCTCTCATAGATCAGTTCTACATTCCGTTTCTTGGCAATGGGCCGCAGCCGCTTTAAGATCTGCTGCACCAGGGCATTGATATCTACCTGGGCAATATTCAGCTCCGCTGCCGCCTTGTCCATCTTCACCAGCGACAACAGATCATCAATGATCTTGCTCTCCCGGTCGATCTCATCAGAAATATCCGTCATGAACTCCCGATACAGTTCCACCGGAACCTCCTCCATGCTCATCAGAGAATCTGCCAGAACCCGGATAGACGTGATCGGTGTCTTTAACTCATGAGACACATTGGATACAAATTCTTCTCTGGACTGATCCACGGTCCGAAGCTTGGTGATGGTGCTCTGGACCGCCTGGGAAATGTTCCATGTTTCTTTGTAGGTATTCTCCGAAATACTCTCGTCCAGATTGCCGTCCGCTACCTTATTTAACATCTCCTGCAGCCGTCCAAATGGCTTCATCAGAACAACCACGAACAAAATAGAGCACAGAATCAATACTCCAATGATCATCAGCCCGTAGAAAGACATCTTCTCTGCCACCTTCGATACGTTGGATACAATATTCTCTGTGGACACAGTCATCAACAGCACGCCGATGACATTCTTCTCATCTTCGCTGTCGCAGATCTGCGCCGTTGTAACCACATAGTGCTTGTCTGCCTCATGAAACGCCACATTTTCCCCACGGAAGCATTTTACGATCGGTTCGGACACATTGATCCTCCCATCGGCCAGCCCAAACGTATCCTTCACGATCCGGAAATTCTGATCGACCACCACGATTCGTCCATTGAAAATGTCTGCGATGGTATCCAATTCTTTATCAATCAGCGGGTCATGGTTTTCTTTTAACAGATACCCGGCTCTGGTCAGCCTGTCTCCTGTGATCAGGCACTGGTTCTGCACCTCGATCATACGTCCGTCGATCTGTGTCTGGCTGAAGGACTGGTTCATAAATTTGCTCTGGATAAATACCGGCAAAAAACCAATGATCAGAAACAGCAGAAACAACGGTATTTTCATACTGAAAATATGATTCAGTTTTATCCGTTTCATTCGATCACCTTAGAGCAGGCCACTGCTAATGAACCAGGTCCGATATGGCAGCTGACGCTTAAAGACAACGGCGCAATCACGATCTCGCCGGTCGCCGGGAACAGTTCCCGCAGTTCCTTTGCAAATTCGTCTGCTTCCTCCTGATTATCCGTATGTGCCACCGCCAGATGGACATTCTTACCTGTCCGGTCACCGAAACGTTCCTCTAAATCCTTCGTGATCGCCGCCACCATGATACTCTTAGCCTGTTTCATGGTTCTTGCCTTGGCAAATGCATCCAGCTTCTCTCCCTGGACGGTCAGAACCGGTTTCAGACGAAATAAAGTGCCAAGCGCCGCTGCCGCCGGAGTGATACGTCCGCCTTTTTTCAGATATTTTAAAGTGTCCAGCGTAATGTAAATGCTGGAATCAAATTTTACAGCCTCCAGCTTCTCCTTGATCTCCGCTGCGCACATACCTTTCGCTGCCAGCTCTTTCGCATCCAGGGCCGACTGGCGCTGGGTCACGGAGATTCGCTGGTTATTGACAACTTCTACCTTTCCGTCATAATCCTCTGCCAGCATCATGGCAGTCTGACATGATCCACTCAAACCACTGGACATAGGAATATGAACGATCTCATCGTATTCTTCCAATACCTCATCCCAAAGAGCCATAATAGACTCCGGAGATGGCTGGGAAGTAGAAATATCGCTTCCCTCACCAAGCTTTGCGTAGAACTCCTGCTGTGTCAGGGTAATATCCTCTAAATACTCCTCGCCATTGATCATAAATGGCATCGGCACAATCCGGATTCCAAGCTGTTTTCCTTCCTCCTGGGTAATTCCGCTGTTACTGTCTGTAATGATCGCTACTTTCATACTGCTCTCCTTCTATTCTATGCCCGCTTCCGGTCAGCGCACAAATACACCAACCAGCCGAACCATTATTCCAATTTTACCTGCGCCTTATGGCGTGGTGTACACTTATTCTACCTTATTTTTCTAGGAAATTCTACTCATTTTTCCAAAAGACTTGTTATCACTGTTTTGCCAGCAGGTTTGAGAAAATATTTTGCCAGCAGTGGACGAATTTTCCTCTATGGCTTATAATAGATTTCATAGTTATAGAATCAATCTTAGAAAAAGGAGTATTCGTCATGCCTTATTGTCCAAAATGTGATATGGAATTCGTGGATGGAATCACCACCTGCTCTGACTGCGGTGGTCCTCTGCTGGCATCCAAGGAGGAAGCAGACCGATTAAAGCGGGAAGAACAGTTAAAACGACAGAAAGAACAGCAGAATCTGACCCAGGAGATGCTTTCCATGGAGATGAACGGCGCCGATGCGGACGGTTTCTCCGGATACGATTCGGAAGCATTTCACAATCTGGCGAATTCTGATGATCCAGATGTTTCCACGAAAGGTTCTCGCTCCACCGATCCAGCATCTGCCCTTTCCTTCAAGCAGCAGTCCACCGCTTATGTAGATAAAGGTCAGAAATATGAGGATCTTCGTTCCTCTGCCTCCGCTTTTCTCATCGTCGGCGGCGCAGTCCTGATCTTCTCGGCTCTGTGCTGGTTACAGATCGTCCATCTGCCTATGGCTGGATTTTCCCGCTATCTGATCCAGGCCGCTCTGACCGCCATGGGAATCTTCTCTATGGTAGTTTACATAAAATCAAACAGATCTGCCAAGGATCTGCTTCCACAGATTGAAGAAGAAAAGCAGAAAACGAATGATCTCATCCAGTGGTTCTTATCGGAACAGAGCGCCCAGGACATTGACCGGGAAATCCTGGATCTCGACCAGTTAAATGACGAAGAGATCAGCTTAAAACGTTTCCAGATCATCCAGGATTATCTGATCACCCACAAGGATCTTCCAGATCCAGCTTATGTGGACGCATTATGTGAGGAAATCTACACGAAGTTGTACGAAGAAAACTAAAAAGTCCTTAAAAAGCCAAAAACTACCGACAAATATCCCATTTTTCATGGTTTTATCTGTCGGTAGTTTTTTTACACATACGTCACTCCGTATCTGTCTTTCTCATTCGTAAATTCCTGATCCGAGGAATCTTATTTCACCAGTAAAGATTTACCAGTCATCTCTTTTGGCTGCTCCATGCCCATTAACTCTAACAGAGTTGGTGCAATATCGCAGAGTGCGCCACCCTCTCTCAGCTTGTAAGAAGGATCTGCGTTCACCAGGATAAATGGAACTGGGTTTGTGGTATGAGCGGTCCATGGCTCGCCGGTCTCGTAGTCTACTAACTGCTCTGCGTTGCCGTGGTCTGCACAGATGAACATCACGCCATCCACCTCTTTTAATGCCTCAACAGCACGTCCTACGCACTCATCAACCACCTCAATGGCCTTGATCGCTGCGGACTCTACGCCGGTATGGCCTACCATATCCGGGTTCGCGAAGTTGATGATGATCACATCATATTTATCAGACTTGATGGCATCTACCAGCTTGTCGCATACCTCATATGCGCTCATCTGAGGCTTCAGATCATAAGTTGCCACATCCTTTGGAGACGGAACTAAGACACGATCCTCACCCTGGTTTGGCTCCTCAACACCACCGTTGAAGAAGAAGGTTACATGAGCGTACTTCTCAGTCTCAGCGATTCTCACCTGAGTCTTGCCGTGGTCTGCCAGGTACTGACCCAGCGTATTGGTAATGCCCTCTTTCTTGAAAGCAACCAGCTTGTCTGTGATGGTCTCGTCGTAATCGGTGAAACATACATAGACAAGATCTAATTTTTTCTCTCTTGCAAATCCATCAAACTCTGCGTCACGGAATGCGTGAGTGATCTCTCTTGCACGGTCTGGACGGAAGTTAAAGAAGATCACAGAATCATTGTCCTGGATCGCTGCAACTGGCTTTCCGTCTTTTACTACTGCAAATGGCTCTACGAACTCATCTGCCTTGCCGTCATCGTAAGAAGCCTGGATTCCTGCAGTTGCACTTTCTGCAGTCTTTCCTTCGCTCTTCGTCATCACGTTATATGCTTTTTCTACACGATCCCATCTCTTATCACGGTCCATGGCATAGAAACGTCCCATAACAGTCGCTACCTGGCCTACGCCAAGCTCTGCCATCTTGGATTCCAGTTCCTCTACAAAGCCTTTACCAGATTCTGGTGGAGTGTCACGGCCATCTAAGAAGCAGTGTACATACACCTTCTCAAGACCATTTCTCTTAGCCAGTTCCAGAAGACCATAGATATGGGTCAAATGGCTGTGAACACCGCCAGTAGATACCAGGCCGAACAGATGAAGGGCAGAATCATGCTTCTTGCAGTTCTCAACAGCTGCTAAGAATTCCTGGTTCTGGAAAAAATCTCCATCCTGGATGGATTTGGTGATCTTGGTCAGCTCCTGGTAAATGACACGGCCTGCGCCCATGTTCATATGTCCAACCTCGGAGTTACCCATCTGGCCGTCCGGAAGTCCTACAAATAAACCGCTGGCATTGCCCTTTACAAATGGACACTGGCTCATCAACTGATCCATCACCGGAGTCTTTCCTTCGCAGACTGCGTTGTGGTCACATCTGTCATTCAGACCATATCCATCAAGGATCATTAATACGGTTGGTCTTTTACTCATAATCAAATCTCCAATACTATCGTAATCACTTATTTGTAGTTAACGATCTTACCAAAATCTGGCTTTAAGGATGCGCCGCCTACCAGACCGCCATCGATGTCAGGTTTTGCAAACAGCTCTGCTGCGTTGCCCGCGTTAACAGAACCACCGTACTGGATACGGATCTCTGCTGCAGTTGCCTCGTCATATACCTCAGCGATACATGCACGGATTGCGCCGCATACTTCCTCAGCCTGATCAGAAGTAGCAGTCTTGCCAGTTCCGATTGCCCAGATCGGCTCATATGCGATCACAGCAGTCTTCGCCTGCTCTGCAGTTACGTTCTGGAATGCAATCTTGATCTGCTGACGGATCCAGTCAAGGGTGATTCCCTGCTCTCTCTGAGTCAGAGTCTCACCACAGCAGATGATTGGTGTTAAACCATGCTCAAATGCCTTCAGGACTTTCTTATTTACAGTCTCATCAGTCTCAGCAAAGTATTCTCTTCTCTCAGAATGTCCGATGATCACATATTTTACGCCAGCATCTACTAACATATTTGGAGAAATCTCTCCTGTGTAAGCGCCCTTCTCCTCAAAAAACATATTCTCAGCACCGATCTGGATGTTGGTTCCTTTCGCTGCCTCCATAGCCGGAATGATGTCGATTGCCGGTACGCAGAATACAACATCTACTTCATCGTTTACTACTAATGGCTTTAACTCCTCTACCAGCTTAACAGCCTCAGATGGAGTCATATTCATTTTCCAGTTTCCTGCAATAATTTTCTTTCTTGCCATGATATTATCCCCTCAAAGTTAAATTATAATGTAACTTCCCCTTACTAAGCTCAAGACGTTACGTTTTTCGCTAAGTACGGGGAAGTAAGTTCGTACTAAGTTCATACTAAGTTCATACTTCGCTTTCGCTCGCATTCACTAAATACTTACTTATCATCAGCTGCTGCTACGCCTGGCAGAGTCTTGCCTTCCAGGAACTCCAGGGATGCACCGCCACCTGTAGAGATATGGCTCATCTTATCTGCAAAACCTAACTGGTTAACTGCTGCTGCAGAGTCACCGCCACCGATGATGGTAGTTGCATCTGTCTCAGCTAATGCTTTTGCTACTGCAATCGTACCTGCTGCTAAGGTTGGGTTCTCGAATACGCCCATCGGTCCGTTCCAAACAACGGTCTTAGCGGTCTTAACAGCATCTGCATACATCTGAGCGGTCTTAGGTCCGATATCGCAGCCTTCTCTGTCTGCTGGCATATCAGCAACACCATAAACCTCAGTCTCAACCGGAGCATCGATTGGGTTCGGGAACTCAGCGATGGTTACAGAGTCAACTGGCAGAAGTAATTTCTTGCCTAATTTCTCAGCTTTCTCCATCATCTCTTTGCAGTAATCTAACTTCGTGTCATCTACTAAGGATTTACCGATCTCATAGCCCTGTGCTTTTAAGAAAGTATAAGCCATACCACCACCAATGATCAGGGTATCGCATTTCTCAAGCAGGTTGGAGATTACGTTTAATTTATCAGCAACTTTTGCGCCGCCTAAGATTGCAACGAAAGGTCTTACCGGGTTCTCAACTGCATTACCTAAGAAGTCGATCTCTTTCTGCATCAGATAACCAACTGCGTTTGTGCCGCCCTTTGCAGTGATGAACTTGGTTACGCCTGCAACAGAAGCATGTGCTCTGTGGGAGGAACCAAATGCGTCACATACATAATCGTCAGCCAGATCAGCCAGCTCTTTGCTGAACTCTTCGCCGTTCTTAGTCTCTTCTGCGCCACGGAAACGGGTGTTCTGTAACAGAACAACATCGCCGTCGTTCATCTCAGCAACAGCCTTGGTAGCAGCCTCGCCTGTTACGTGATAATCGGATACGAATACAACCTTCTTGCCTAATTTCTCTTCCAGTCTTGCTGCAACCGGAGCTAAGGACTCACCCTCGTTCGGGCCATTTTTTACTTTTCCTAAGTGGGAGCAGAGAATTACTTTTGCGCCTTCATTGATCAGCTTCTGGATCGTAGGAAGAGCTGCAACGATACGGGTCTCGTCTGTAATCACGCCGTTCTTTAACGGTACGTTGAAATCACAGCGGACTAACACTCTTCTGCCTTTTAAGTTCTTTAAATCATCAACGGATTTTTTATTTAACATGATAATTCTCCCTTCATGGACAGATAATAAATGAAATAAAAGGGTCCGGCCCAAACATGACCGGACCCTTTTTGAGTCACATTTAATTCGACAATTAGCCTAACTCAGCGAAGTATTTGATTGTTCTAACCATCTGGCTGGTGTAGGAGTTCTCGTTATCGTACCAAGAAACAACCTGAACCTCATACAGATCGTCAGCAATCTGAGCTACCATAGTCTGAGTAGCATCGAACAGGGAACCAAATCTCATACCGATAACGTCGGAAGAAACGATCGGATCCTCGTTGTAACCGAAGGACTCGCTAGCTGCTGCTTTCATAGCTGCGTTGATAGCTTCTTTGGTTACATCTTTGCCCTTAACAACTGCGGTTAAGATAGTGGTGGAACCAGTTGGTACTGGAACACGCTGTGCAGAACCGATCAGTTTGCCGTTTAACTCTGGGATAACCAGACCGATTGCTTTTGCAGCACCAGTAGAGTTAGGAACGATGTTAGCAGCGCCTGCTCTTGCTCTTCTTAAATCGCCTTTTCTGTGTGGTCCATCAAGGATCATCTGATCACCAGTGTAAGCATGAATTGTGCTCATGATACCAGACTGGATTGGTGCATAGTCATTTAATGCTTTAGCCATAGGAGCTAAGCAGTTTGTTGTACAAGAAGCTGCGGAAATGATCTTGTCCTCTGCAGTCAGAGTCTTCTCATTTACGCTGTAAACGATAGTTGGCAGATCGTTGCCAGCTGGTGCGGAAATAACAACTTTCTTAGCGCCTGCATCGATATGAGCCTGAGATTTTGCTTTGGAAGTATAGAATCCAGTACACTCCAGAACTACATCAACACCGATCTCACCCCAAGGAAGATTAGCAGCATCTTTCTCAGCATAAATTTTGATAGTCTTGCCATCAACAGTGATGGAATCCTCGCCAGCCTCTACAGTGTGCAGATTCTCGCCGATTTTTCCAGTGTATCCGCCCTGAGCGGTATCATATTTTAATAAGTGAGCTAACATCTTAGGATCTGTTAAGTCGTTGATTGCAACTACTTCGTATCCCTCAGCTCCGAACATCTGTCTGAATGCAAGACGTCCAATACGTCCAAAACCATTGATTGCTACTTTTACTGCCATGATTTTCATTCCTCCTAAAGAATAAATTAAATGCGATTGTTAAAATCTAATCAACCCATTTAATATTTTACCTAATTTTGCTAGAAATATCAAGCCCTTTTTGCATCATAAGTGACTATTTCTCACTTATTCTCCAGGCGTTTTCCCAGATTCATGCCCTGCATTTCCCAGAATACCCCTTTTTTCTCCATCAGTGTCTCATAATCCCCTTCTTCCACGCATTGTCCAGCTTTCATGACCATGATCTTTTTCACGTTCCGGATGGTAGAAAGACGATGGGCAACGATAAATGTGGTCTTGCCTTTGGAAAGCTTCTCGAAGGCCTGCTGGACCTTCCGTTCGGAGATGTTATCCAGAGCAGAGGTCGCTTCATCCCAGAGAATGATGTCTGGTTTGCGCAGGAGAGAACGGGCAATACTGATCCGCTGGCGCTGACCACCGGATAAGCGTCCTCCGTGTTCTCCAAGATTGGTGTCCAGACCCTGGGGCAGATTTTTCACGACCTCATCTAAATTGGCAGCTTTCAGCACCTGCCACAGTTCTTCTTCCGTGACATCCGCGCTTCCATAAGTGATATTCTGCCGGACAGTGCCGGAAAATAAGATCGTTTCCTGGGGAACCACAGCCAGATGTCTGCGGAAAGACCGGAAATCCAGATTTCTCATATTTTCTCCATCTAAAAGTATTTCTCCGGAATTCGGTCTCATAAAGCCAATCAGCATATTTAACACCGTGCTTTTTCCGGCTCCAGACTCACCGACCAGTGCAATGGTCTCTCCCGGCTCTGCTTTTAAGGAAAAATCCTTCAGAACCGGCTCACTGGCCTCTGGATACTGGTAGGTCACATGCCGGAATTCCACTGCTCCTTTTATATGATCCACTGGATTTTTCCCCGTATAATCTTCTTCATCATAAGAAGTCATCACTTCTCCGATCGAATGAAGGGATTCAAAACCCTTGGCCATGATCGGCACCAGATTCATGATATTGGTCAGCTGAGTGATAATGGTCGTGTAATAACTCTGATACAGCACCACATCGCCGATGGTTACTTTCCCCTGGATTGCCAGATAGGAAGTAAATCCTAAGCACACCAGCTGGGAAACCTGGAAGATCACCCAGCCGGTCGCGCCAAACAGATTCTGAACCACATCCAGACGATAACCATTTTCTGCCACATGCTCCAGATAGCCGGTCATTTTCTGGATCTCCTCCTCCTCCAGAGCGTGGGCTCTGGTGATCGGGATCAGTTCCATCATCTCCATCACATGACCGGAGGTATGCTCCACTTCCTGTCGGAACTGCTGGTTCGTCTCCTTCATCTGTTTGCGGAAAAGAAATACCGCTGCCGCAGACATTGGAATCGTCACCAGGAACATGATAAACACGATCCGGCTGTGAGCCAGCGTCACCGTCAGGGCAATCCCGACGCTTAACAGAATGGAAACCATCTGGATAGACAGCTGGGTGGACAGATTCTCCACTGCCTCCACATCACGCATGATCTTGGATTGCAGCCGTCCGCTGGACATCTGTTTATGATACAGGATCGACAAATGCTGCAGTTTTCTCACCAATGCACCCCGCAGCTCCGCCTCTACCTGTCGGATCGCCAGACTGCGGAAATGAACATGTAAATGGCTGGTTGGAAGATTTTGTATGGTCATCACTGCCATAAACAGCAGATACCATACGATCATGCCATATTCCGCCTGATTTCCGGACGCAGCAATATCCACAACCTTTGCCGTTATAATAGGAAGAATCCACGCCGGTGAGTGTTTGATCACATAAAACAACAGGGATAAAAACAAATATCCGTAGCTGCCCCGGTACAGGCCAAACAACAGTTTTAAGGAGTGATCTCCACATTTCTCATATAATTCTTCTATCTGTAGTTCTTTGGACTGTTTGATAAAAAAATGTTTCATTGAATTTCTTTTTTCCAGCCTTCTGGAAGCACATCTAAGGTGTTCTGAATCATCTCTTTTAACAGTTTCTCACCGTCTTCTCTGGAAATCCGCCCATGAACCAGAGGATCATTCATAAATGCCTCATAAGCCAATCCAAAATTCGGTTTCATGGCTGCTTCCAGAATTCTCTCATGATTCTCCACATGAGGCATCACCAGATCCCGGATCACCGGCTTCATTTCTCCAGCAAAAATCGGCTGGATGGTTCCTTTATAAAATACCGCATTGGTTTCTACCACTGCAGTTCTTGGCAGATTTGGAATCTGGCCCGCTGTATTTGGAATATTGACATTACTTACCATACGGTTTAAACCACAGAGTGCCTTCATCAGCAGGATTCCTTCTTCACCTGTAGCCTCTAATTTCAGTTCTTCTTCTCCAGAAGCCAGGCGTTTCGCCTCCTCGATTTTCTCTGCCTGGCGCTCTTTTCTCCAGGATACCGGAGTTAAGGCAAATTTCCACTGATGTACCTGCTCTGGATCTCTTAAATACACATCGCCCGGCAGAAATTCTGCCAGATGACGGTCACCTGCTGCCGCGATATTACCATATTTGTTAAACAGATCCATCTTTACCCTGTGAGCACAGTTAAAGGTTCCATTCATCCAGTTGCGGTCCGGATCATGGTATCCGTCCTCAAAATGTTCATCAATAAATTTCCGATAAATCGGGAATAAATCAACGCCCCTGCAGCTTGCACGGTCAAACCAGGTAAAATGGTTAATTCCCTGAACATTGACAATCACCTCATCACGTTCCACATCGGTTTCACCGGTTGCCAGCTGATACATATCCCGCAGGATCTTCTGGGTTCCAAACACTTCATGACAACATCCAAAGGCTTTGATCTGAGGAAATACCCGGTATAAAGTCTTCACGCAAAGGGTCATTGGATTGGTGTAATTGATTACCAGAGTTTCTGGGCAGTACTCCTTAATTGCTTCTGCAATTTCCACAAACATTGGAATGGTACGCAAAGCCCTCACCAGTCCTCCTGGGCCTGCAGTATCGCCTACAGACTGATAAATTCCATATTTTTCTGGCAGATGGACGTCCGAAGCCATATGATCAAATGTACCTGGCAGAATCGAAATGATCACAAATTCCGGTTTTTTCTCCAGAAGCTCCTTCAAAGAACCGCTGACCTCAAATTTCCAGTTGCCCTTTACATCTGACCGTTTAAATAATCTGGTTCCAATCTCTGCGTTCTGTTCCGCCATTGGACGGTCGATGTCATAAAGATCAATAATGCCGGACATCTTCTCTTCTCTGGCCAGATCCTTAAAAAATGTCCATGCCCATCCATGGCTTCCACCTCCAATATAAGCAACCCGTACATCACTGCATGTTCCATTCTGAACTTTCATATTTTTATGCCTCCCTAATTTATGATTAAAATTTGATATCTAACGCAATTGCCTTTGTTCCTGTCAGTTCTTCACTGCGCTTATCTGGTCCGTGAGTTCCTACATATAATAAATAGTCACTGCCATCCTGCACCCGTTTTCCCTGGTCATTCACTACCGTAAAAGCGTACTCATCTAACTGGATCTCTCCCTGTCTGGTCTCGCCAGGTGCCAGACATACTTTGGCAAATCCGCACAGAACTGTATTCCGCACTTCCCACTTTGAAGTACGGTTTTTCTTGTAAACCTGAACCGTCTCTTCCACTGCCCGGTCAGAATGGTTAACGATCTCATAAGAAACTTTTTTACTTTCCGAATCATAAGCTGCGCTTATCACTTCTGCCCTTCCATAAGTCAGGCCATATCCAAATGGATAGAGAACTCCCTGTTCCACATAACGGTACGTTCTGTTTTTTAGAGAATAATCTGTAAAATCCGGAATTTCATAATCGCCACCATAGAATGTCACTGGAAGCTTGCCTGACGGAGCGGTTTTCCCTGCTAAAATATCTGCCAGAACCTGTCCGCCTTCCGCACCCGGATACCAGGTCTGGATCACAGCCGCCGCCCGGTCCGCGTAAGGGCTCAGATCCATGCAGCTGCCTGCCATACAGCACAGAACCACAGGTGTGCCGCAATCCAGAACCGCATCGATCAATTTCCGTTGTGTCTCCGGGAAATGAAGATCCTCTTTATCTCCGCCAATGCATTCTCCTGTACTGATATGATGGGCTTCTCCCTCATACCGTTCATCCAGTCCTACACACAGCACCACCACATCACTGGCCCTGGCAGCCACACAGCTTTCGGAAACCCGGTCATATTCTCTAGCCAGGCGCTCTGTCCTTGGATTTACCACATCGCTGCCTGACGCATAATAAAGACGGGTATCTGGAAATGCCTTTCTCATACCTTCCATCACGGTCACAAAATGCGAAGCCGTTCCGTGATAATTACCCTGAAGTACTACACTGGAATCTGCATTCGGACCGATCACGCCGATCGAATGGATCTTTTTCTGATCCAATGGCAGAATCCCATCATTTTTTAATAACACCATTCCCTCTGCTGCCGCGCGGTAATTCAGACTAGCGGCATCCGGTGTATCCACATCCTGGAAATCCAGCTGATCCCACGGTGTTTCCTGGTTCATCCCCAGTAAAATCCGTGTAGTTAAAGCCCGTACTGCCGATGTATGGATCTCCTCTTCTGTCACCATTCCCTGATAATAAGCCTTCATCAGCTGGTTATAACAGCTGCCGCAGTTCACATCACATCCTGCTTTCATGGCCATAGCTGCGGATTCTTCCGGGCTGGTGGTCACCATATGATGCTCATGGAAATCCCTCAAGGCCCAGCAGTCAGACACATAATAACCTTCAAAGCCCCAGTCTTCTCTTAATATATCCGTGATCAGCCGTTTGTTTCCGCACAAAGGCGTTCCATTCAGGCTGCTGTAACCACCCATGGCACCTTCTACCTGACCTTCTTTTACACAGTATTCAAAAGCTGGAAGATAAGTCTCCCACAGATCCTTCTCGGACACCTGGGCGTCAAATTCGTGGCGCAGGGCCTCCGGACCAGAATGAACTGCCATATGTTTCACACAGGCCGCCGCTTTTAAGAATTTCTCATCATCCCCCTGGATTCCTTCAATGAACTTTTCTCCCATGTGTGCTGTCAGATAGGGATCTTCTCCAAAGGTCTCATGACCTCTTCCCCATCTGGGATCACGAAAAATATTGATATTGGGAGACCAATAGGTAAGGCCTTTATAAATGTCATAGTCCTTCTCCCGCTGGAATCCGTTATATTTTGCCCTTCCCTCTGTGGAAATGCAGTCTCCGATCTCTTTTACCAGTTCTTCGTCAAAAGATGCAGCCATGGCGATGGGAACCGGAAAAACAGTAGCTGTTCCGGCTCTCGCCACTCCATGAAGAGCTTCATTCCACCAGTTATACTCCGGAATTCCTGCTTTTGGAATCGCCGGAGACTCATATTTTAAAAGCATGGCCTGTTCTTCGATGGAAAGATCTTTTAAATATGTTTCTGCCTTCTCCCTGGCCTGTTCTCTTGCCTGCTGCCGAAGTTTTTCCTTCATTGATCCGCCCCCACTGTTTACTCTTGTTGTTTACTTTTACTGTTTGTTTTTGCTATTTGTTTTGCTGCTTATTTCCGATTGGCTTTCATTTTCTCCTTATCCGCATGGAAATCCAGGTAAGAAGCATCCGGATAGGAATACTCACCACGATAATTGGAAGCATTATAAATCGGGAACTGTACCGGATGATAGGTCTGCTCCTTCGGGCAGTCATCCTGGGTATAAATGTACATGGAATGGTAATCCCATACTACCAGCTCGTCTCTCTCATCACCGGTCAGATCCAGTGACTCACAGCACAGAACCGGATGTCCATCGTCTGGGAATTCCACTGCGCGGACGCCTTTGCCATTTAGCAGACCGCCCTTCTTTGCGTCTGCGTTAGTCAGGATCAGCTCTGTGCCATCACCATCCCAGTTCACCGGAGCCAGGATATTGCCGTTCATCTCGTTTTCCATCTCCCAGATCTGGTTGCCATAGCAGTCATAAAGGAAGATCACACCCTGGTGACCCCAGAAGTTCGTAACCACGATCTCTCTGCCTTCCCGCTCCGGGCAATAGTTCGCAATGGAAACCCGCTGTGCATGACCGATCATATCTCGTGCTACGATATTGCCATAGAAATCGCCGATGAAAAAGCCTTCTGTACCAGAGACACAGGCAAAATGACCTTCATCCTCGCCTGGCATCCATTTTCCTGCCACGATCTCATCCGTATGATCCTCAGAGATCGGATAGCTCCACAGCATCTGTCCGTCACTGTCTAACAGTTTATAGCCTACCAGTAGCTCGTCCTTTCCGTCTCCGTCAATATCGATTGGAAGCGGGCAATGACCAGTGTTCGTCGGGCTCTTAAATTTCCACATCACATTCAAATCTTCGTCCAAGGCGTAGATCCGGCAATAACGGTCTTTGATCAGAATATCTGCCGGTCTCTCTTTGCCCCTGAAGTTGCAGATACGGATGCCATCCGGGTTGATCCGTTCAAAAGCATAGGTCTGATACGGAACACCGATCAGATCCGCGTCATCATCATCGGAAAATGGCGTCTTGGCGGATTTCTTGATGGTTCCTGTCCTGCCATCCAGAATCCGGATCTCAAAATCCCATCCCACGATGACTTCGTCCCTTCCATCTCCATCAATATCATAAACCTGAAATGCCATATCCGCAGAAACCTTACCCAGTTCTTCCGTCTTATCAGATGGCTCTCCCAACTGCCACAATACGTTGCCCTCTAAATCAATGGCGGTCAGACAGCTGATAAATCCATAGGCGTCACGGCTGACTCTCTTCTGCATCTGTGCCAGGACCACATACCATTCATCGGTTCCTGTCAGATGTCCGAAACGGATCTGACGGCTGGTACCAAAATTTTTCAGGTCGATCTTCTTCCAGAGCTTCATCTTCGGATGTTTCTTCATCTCTTCTGTTTCTGTCTCTTTTACAGCCCGCTCTGCCACATCGATTTCCTGTTTCGTTTTTTCAGATACACATACCTTAAAATCCGCAAATCTGGATGGGCAGTCTGCAGTGATTCCCACTTTTCCACCTCTTGCCACCAGATCATCCTCAACCCTGAACAGTTCCTGGTCGTCCACATAAACCTTAGCAATGCGGCCATCACAGTCCACTTTCAGGCGATATTCCTGATCGCAGCCATGTGGGAAGGACACTTCTTTTAAGACCTGGACTTCTTCTTTATGACGGTATGCCACTGCCGCTTTGTCTTTGCCATCCAGATAAAATACCAGCGTGTCAATGCTGTGGTTCATGCTGAATACCAGACCTGCCATGCCCTTCTGGGAGAGACGTCTGACGGAGACGGACACCTCGTAGTCCTTCCACTGGTGCTTTCCGGTTTCCAGAGTCGGGAACATCCGGTGAGGCCGGTTTTTCTCGATCCGCATGGACTCCATAAAATGTCTTCCATCACGTTCCGTGATCAGCCAGGTTGGGCCGGTTCCGTTGTATGTATAGTTGCAGACCATGTCTACCCAGTTGCCGTGATAGCCATTCTCTACCACGTACTGATATTCTCCCATCGCCGTATGGTCTTTGTCATAAGGAAACTCCCCAATGGGAAAGTCCTGAAAATCTTCGTTGCTCAATACTACATTTTTCATTGCATATTCCTCCTTTGCCGGTATTCCATCGGTGTATAATTATAATATTCCTTGAAAATCCTTGAAAAATGCTGAACACTTTTATATCCCAGCTGGCTGGCGATCTCGTAGGTCTTCATATTGGTAGATAAAAGCAGCTGCGCCGCCCGGTCCATCTTCAGCTTTTTATCATATTCCATAAATGTTTCATGGGTTTTTTCTTTAAAATAGCGGCTTAAATACGCCGGATTCATCTGCATATAATCCGCCACATCCATTAACGAATAATCGGAATCTACATGGGCCTGCATATACCTCTTGATCTGGTCAATGGCAGCTGGCTGTTCCTGACTATGTTCTTTCGCAGATATCTCAGAAACATTCCTTTTTTCCTTTCCCATTTCCCTGTTTTCTCGTTCTTTTAAGCGTTTCACCGCAAGAGAAACCTTCTCGATCACTTCATTTTTCAGAACCGGCTTTGAGATATAAGCCATAACCCCCAGTTCCAGAGCTTTCTTTGCATAAGAAAAATCCTCGTATGCCGTAAAAATGATAAACTGGCAGTTCTCCAGGATCGGCCTTAGCTTCTCAATGGCCGTTAACCCATCCATTCCCGGCATCCGGATATCCACAAGCGCAATATCCGGCGCATATTCTACTGCTTTCTGATATAATTCTTCTCCATCCTGGGCTGTCGCCACTACTTCCACATCCAAGGAAGCCCAGTCGATGGTATTTTTGATTCCAGTTAACACAATTCTCTCATCATCTGCTATGATCAGACGATACATGTTTTATTCACCTCTTCCAATGGGAGTTTCAAAATAATCCTGGTGCCCCCATTCAAACTGCTGTCAATATGAAAATCCGCATGGCCTTTATAAAGGGTGTGAAGGCGGGCTGAGATATTCACCAGCGCCACATATTTCTTGCCATCTTCCTCATAATTGGCCACTTCCTTTCGGATATCCACCAATTCCTCCTGGGTAATTCCACAACCATCATCAGCTACCGTCAATACCAGATATGCTCCTTCCTTTCTGGCCGATACCTGGATGTGACAGATTTTTTCAGCCCCGTCTGTTCCATGGACGATGGCATTCTCCACCAGAGGCTGTAAAAGAAGATTCGGAATGGAATAGAACTGAAGTTCTTCCGGAAAATCCACCTGCAAGGTGAACCGGTCGCCAAAACGGATTTTCTGGATCTCCCCATAGCATTCCAGCTGTCTCCGGTTATCCATCAAAAGGATATCCCGGTTTCCGAAGTTCAAAGCCGTCTTATAATACCCGGCTGTTGACTGGATCAGAACCTCCAGTTTTTCGTAATCCTTCTGTTCCATCATCCAGATCATGTTATTGAACAGGTTATAAAGGAAATGAGGCTTGATCTGCATCTGTAATAACCGAAATTTGATCTCATTCCGATGGGCCCGTTCCTCTGACAGCTGATCGATCATCTTCTGAAGCTGTTCTGCCATGTGGTTAAACCCATAGAACAATTCCCCGAAAATATCGTTCCGATCCTGGGTCAGCCTCAGCTCAAAATTGCCTTTTTCCATCCAATGGAAGCCATCCAATAGTTGTTTGACCGGATCAAACATCCTCCGTTCAGAGATCCGCACGATCACCAGGAAGATTCCTGCAAAAAACACAATGATCTGCATCATCGTAGCCATATATTTCCAGTTAAAAATCCCAACAGCCGCAGGTCTATAGTCATAGGCAAAGCTCATATCCATATAATCGGAGACCTGTTGGATCCGCTGGAAACCAGATGGCTCATTCTCCGTTCCCAGAACCATTTCTCCTTTATAGTACATGCAGACCCCCTCTGAGAGATCGGTCGTCTGCGGCATCAGCTGCTCTAATTCTGCTATCCGGACAGAAATACAGAGAGCTCCGGTTTTTTTCCCTGTATATTTCGAATATACAGGCTTTATCAGACTGATATACTTCTCATTTCTGGTTTTGCTTACCAGCCCCGGTTCCTTTCCTGCATAATGAATATCCATGAACCACTTCTCATCTGATTCCATATACTGTTCATAGTTTTCCCGTTCCTGTGCCGTCAGGTCATAGAAAACGCCCTCCGAAGAAGTCACCAGGGTACAGCTGGAGGCTGTGTAAAAATCAATCCGGTAGATCTTCGGAACTGTCATGGCATATTCAGAAATCGCTTCCGAGCAGTCCAAATAATCCAGATAATTTTTCTTGACCCGGTGAGTCAGCAGTTTCTGTATCGTAGAAGAAATGGACAACAGATCGGCGCTACTTTCCAGTTCTCCCATGTAGTGATTCACATAATAGACCGTCTGATTTAAGCTTCGCGCCCGTTCTTCCCGATCTAATTTTCTTGCACTATAGGAAAAATACAACAAATAGACCAGATTCAGCAAAAAAGCCGCTGTCAGAAGCGTGGCCAGGAAGCTCACATAAATAGGACGGATTTTCTTTCTTCTGTTGTTTTTCATTGTGTGCCTCCTCCGTCATTTCTATGTTCATAACGATTCAGTGCCTTCATGGTTACCTATGTTCTATAATACCACGCTTTTCTGTGAACGGTTCATTTAATTTTCTCTTTTTCTTAGAAACAAACAGGCCGGAAGAACCAGGTCTTCCGGCCGCATGTTTTGATTGCCTACTGTCCGTTTAATTCTTTTAACATGGTGTCACCATCTACGCTGTCCCAGAAATTCTTATAAGACTTTAATCCGTCCTCTACGCTGGTAGATCCAAGAACGATCTGAGAAACAACTTCTTTCCAGGTACTCGTGATAGAAGCTGCTGTTTCATCATACAGAGTAGAAACATTGGATGGGATCATCTGCTTGTCGCCTCTTAATTTCATTGCTTCTTCGATATAACCCTTCTGAACTTCCAGAGTCTCTTTGGTCTTCTCATCTGGCTGATATGCCAGAGAAGAGAAATCAGGGATGAAGGAATCGGTTAAGTAATTGTACTTGATAGAATAACCGGAGTTTGCCGCTTTCTCAGTTGCAACTGCCTGACCATTCTCGATGGTGTAATGAACACCTTCAACACCAGTGTTATAGAATGCTGCATGCATCTCTGGATCAGTTACTAATGCTTCGATGACTCTCATAGCTGCCTCTGGATCTTTGCACTCAGAGGAGATGCACCATGCAGTCTGGATGGATTCGTTTAAACCGCCACCCTTGCCATCTGGACCAGCCAGCATGTAGATCGGCTGAACATCGGTTGCCGCGCCAGCTGCCTCAGACTGGATCACGTAGTTAGAATAGTTGGCAACATAGTCGATATCACATGCTGCCTTACCTGTGTATACATACTCACGCATGGTTGAATTCTCAGTTGTGATAAACTCCTGATCAAGAACACCATTGGTGTACAGATCTCTTAAGTAGTTTAATGCGTCAACCATCTGCGGCTCCTGCATACCATCTACATAAGTACCGTCTGCATTCTTATAGATACCGGCATATGCGCCAAAGGAATTCATGAAGTACTGGAAGTTATCGATCCATTTCGGGAAGCTGAAAGGAATGATTCCGGTTCCTTTTAACTTGCTCATCTCAGTCATAAACTCCTCTGTGGTCGGTGTTGTGCTTAAATTGATACCATATTTTTCCATGATATCTTTACGCAGGAATAAGCATTTTACTCTTGGATAGTAGTAAGGAACATCATATACCACGCCATCGATTGCCAGAGCATCATAATAGGACTGGTCAATTGCGGAAAGCTTCTCGGATTTTGCGATCAGATCATCTAAAGGCATAACCTGCTCTCTTGCAACGTAATTTGGAAGTCTTGTCATCGCCTGGGAAATAGAGAAGATATCCGGTACATCACCGCCAGCCATCATGGTCTCCAGTTTATCATTATAGCTGCTGATCGGCGGGATGATCGCCTCCAGATCGACATTGGCTTTCTCATCCAGCATATCGATCACTGCCTGCTGCATATCTGGATCAGTACTTAAACCAAAGGTATTATCTGCAGAACAGATAGTCAGTTTTACTCTCTCTGCCGGTGCTGCGGTGGTAGTCTCTGCTGCTGCCTCACTGCCTGCTGCTGTAGTTTCTGCCGCTGCTGCGGTGGTTGTCTTTGTGTCGGATGAACCGCTGCAGCCTGCAACGGAACCCACTGCCATGACTGCTGCCAATGCCAGTGCTACTTGTCTTTTTTTCATGTCTTTTCCTCCTTCATACATTACATATGGTTGTTTTATCATTTCCAGCCTGTCCTCACAGGCTGAGTTATGATTTTATTCTTTTACGCCGCCTAACATCAGGCCGGATACGAAGTATTTCTGAACAAATGGATAAATGACCAGTACTGGAAGCATACCAAGTACCATAACCGCCATTTTCATATTGTCATAGACGATATTGCCCTCTCCTAAAGATCCATCACTCTGGAATACCAGGGCACGCAGCATAACCTGTAAGGTGTATTTGGCACTGTTATTGATAAACATTACTGCTTCTGTGTAACGGTTCCAGAAAGATACGAAGTAAAACAGGGTAACCGCGGAAAGGATCGGCACAGAAAGCGGGATTACGATCTTCACCAGGGTCATCAGATCATTACAGCCATCCAGCTCCGCAGCCTCGATCAGGCTCTCAGGAATGGAGGTCATAAAGTTTTTCACGATGATCAGGTTAAAGGATGATACTGCAAATGGCAGGATCAAGGACCACCGGGAATCGATCAGTCCTAAGGTTTTGATCAAAATGTAGAACGGCATGATTCCCGCGTCAAATACCAGGGTGATACTGATCAGTCTCATGATGATCTTTCTTCCCATCAGCTTCTTCTGGGCTAACGCGTATCCCAACGGAACCGTGATCATCATCGCGATCGCCGTTCCGACAACTGCTATAAACATGGAGTTATAAAAGCCTCTCATGTAACCACTGTTAAAGATCTTAAGGTAATTTTTCAGGGTAAAGGACTTCGGGATCAGCAGATATACGCCACCCATGACATCTTTATCCTGCGCAAAGGATGTTACAACAACATTCCAGATTGGAATCACAACGACAATACAGACCAATGCAAGAAATAGTCCATTGATAACCCGGAAGAGTTTTCTCGCGTTTGACTCCCGGATCGCGGTTGATTGCTTTTTTGCCATAGTTTCTATTCCTCCTACAGAATGGAATCTTCCAGGAAATGCTTGGAGATCCAGTTAGTACTCATAACCAGAATCAGGCTGACAACGCCGGTAAATAAACTGATCGCTGTACCATAAGCGATATTTCCAGAAAGGATTCCTTCCCGGTATGTATACGTCTGAAGTACATCGCTGACCGAATACACAGAAGCATTGTACATAACCATGATCTGTTCAAAAATCAGCAGTACATGGGACAGATTCAGAAGAAGCATGGTCACGATCGTCGGTTTAATGGAAGGAATGGTAATATAAAATACCTGCTTCCATTTATTACATCCGTCAATGGCAGCCGCCTCATAAAGCTGTGGATCCACGGTGGAAAGGGTTGCCACATAGATGACCGCGCCATATCCCATCTGTCTCCAGATATAAGAAACGATCAGTACCGCGCGGAACCATTTCGGATCTGCCATAAAGTAGATCGAATCCTGTCCCAGTGCGTTTAAAATCTGGTTTACCACACCGCTGGATGGAGAAAGGATGTTTACGAAAATCGTTCCTACTACTACCCAGGAAAAAAAGTATGGAATGTAGATCATAAACTGTACTGCACGTTTCGTCCTCAAAGACCGCAGCTCATTGATCAGCAGTGCAATTATGATCGGAAACGGAAAATAGAACACAATGTTGCAGATACTGATGATCATGGTGTTTTTAAAGGCTGTCCAGAACTGTGCTGATTTAAACAAACGATTAAAGTTCCGAAGGCCTACAAAATCAACGGATTTTTTAAATCCATAGTTGGTAAAGGCCAGTCCCAGTCCTGCGTAGGTACAATACTTGAAGATCAAAAACCATAAAAGACCTGGAAGCATCATCAGGATCAGGTATCTCTGACGATAGAGCTGCCTGTAGAATTTCTTCATGTGAATCTCTCCTTTTTTATCTTTCTAAAATTTTTCTAAAATTCTCTTATGGTCTTATTATAAAAGCCAGTATAGGAAATAGATACATTACTAATTTTACATTTTGTGCTCTTTTTTTACTTTTATTGTATATTTTGTTTATTTTTGTTTTTTACTTATTTCATTTTCTATTTATATTGTATATTTTTTTGACCTTTTTTCACGAACAGCACTTGTGTCTTTTATCCAAAAGTTATTGACGGAACAAAGAAATTCGTATAACATATCATGCAGAACCAACCTGTTTTTACCATCTGTATTACAGATATACAAGCCTGTTGGATATTGCAGATATTCACAGATAAGAAAGAAGGATAGCTATGCAGCGAAGAATTCTATGTTTTGGTGATTCTAATACCTGGGGTGTGATTCCCAGATGGGAAGCTTCTCCGCTTCCGTCAGAACGGTACGATGAACATACCCGATGGCCCTGTGTCATGGCTGACTGTTTAAACCGCAGCCAGAGTGACGATTCCTGGACCTTGATCGAGGAAGGACTTGGCGGACGCACCACCATGTATCACCCGGAATCCGGTGAAACTTATCGTCTGGGAGATGCCTATCTTCATCCCTGCCTTTTAAGTCACAGACCTCTGGATTATGTAGTCCTGATGCTGGGAACCAATGACCTTCAGCCTAAAATGCATAAAACACCGTTTACCAGAGAACACCTGGCAGACGGCCTGATCCACCTGATCAGATTAATTCGCTCTCTTCCGGAATGTGGTGCCGGAAACCAGCCTGCAAAAATCCTGGTGGTCGCACCTCCGCCCATCAAAATGGCCAAAGGACGTCCGGAAGTATCAGAAAAATACGGTTGTGAAGCTGGAGTGATCCTCTCCCATGAGTTTGCATCCGCCTATAAAGATGCCGCCAAAGCGTACCACTGCGGTTATCTTGATGCCGGTCTGTATGCGGAAGCCGGGGATGCCGATGGCGTCCATTTCACCCTGGAAAGCCATCCGCGGCTTGGAAAAGCTATCGCTGAGGCAATTCTTGCTATGGATACCAATAGCGATGGAAATACGGATGAGAAACATACCGTAGACAAGCTGAAAGCGGATATCGAGATGTAATCCGGGCTTGTTGGATACCCAGAAATAAAATACCGGCCTTTCAAGATTCCGGTTTTGTCGCTGATCTTGAAAGACCGGTATTTTTATTATAAAAAATAGTAACTATTCAGTATCGCAAATAAAATCTTCTCCTGCTATCGGTTCATCACATGCTGAAAACTCCGCAACCATCCTACAGCTCATTCTTAATATATCCCGCCAGGTTATACGCATGATCAGAGATCCTCTCCAGGTTGCTGATGATATCTAAGAAGATCACACCTGCGGAAGCAGCGCACTGGCCATTGGACAGACGCTCGATGTGTTTCTCTCTTAACTCTTCTTCCAGGGTATCTACCTTGTCCTCATACTGGCTTACCTTACGGACAGTATCCATGTTAGCGTTGCTTCTGGCGTCGATAGCGTTCTCGAAGGACTTAAATACATACTCACTGATTTCACGGAGGTCATTAGCTCCAGTCTCAGAGAATTTCAGATTCCGTTCTACCAGATACTGGGCACATTCTGCCAGGTTTTCTGCGTGGTCGCCTACACGCTCGATGTCGCTGACACTGTAGAATAAGTCGTTGACCACCAGCTTCTGATGCTCGGTCAGCTGCAGATTATCAATCTTGATCAGATACTCAGTCAGCATCTTCTCCATGCTGTTGATGGTTTTCTCCACCCGGAATACCTCTTCGATCTCCTCTAAATTACCATCCAGAATCGCATCAATTCCTTTTCTGACGTTACCCATGGTGATCTGGCCCATATGGACAACTTCAAGGGCTGCAGTCTCCACTGCAAATGCAGGAGACTCGAAGATACGCTCGTCCAGATGTTTTAAAGTCGCTGCTGCCTCATCATCCTCGTCCTTCACTTTGTTTTCTTCAGTATCCGGTTTTACCAGAATTCCAGATAATTTTACCAGCTGATTAGCAAATGGGAACAGCAATGCCGTATTGGTCAGGTTAAAGATCGTATGGAAAATGGAGATCTGCACTGCATTAATATTGGATGCCGCAAATGCAGGACGCAGAGCAAATAGTATAAAACCGGCTGCACCAAACAGGATCGCACCAATCACATTAAAGCTTAAATGCATGACAGCCGCACGTTTTGCTGTTCTGGAGCCTCCCACACTGGATAACAGAGCAGTCACACAGGAACCGATATTCTGTCCTAATGTAATGTAAATGGCTGCGTTCGTCGTTACGATCCCATTTAATGCCAGGGTCTGTAAAATACCAACAGATGCAGAGGAGCTCTGCAATAATGCCGTTACCAGGGCACCAATCAGCATACCTAACAGTGGATTGCTTCCCAGCACCTCAAATGCCTTGGCAAAAATCGGAGCATCTGTGTATGGTGAAATCGAACCGGACATCAGTTCCAGTCCCATAAATAACAGTCCAAGACCTACCAGGATCTCGCCGATGGTATGGTACTTCTCTTTTTTGGAAAACAGGATCATGATCGCACCAATACCGATCAGAAGCGGCGCATAGAACACCGGTTTCATCACTTCCATGGCGCTTCCTAACTGGCTTAAGGATACGATCCATGCAGTGATGGTGGTACCGATATTGGCACCCATAATCACGCCAACTGCCTGAGTTAAATTCAAAACTCCTGCACTTACGAAACCGACTACCATGACCGTGGTAGCGCCACTGCTCTGAATGATCGCTGTGATCAAAGCACCCAGACAGACTGCCATGAGACGGTTATTGGTCAACATGCTTAAAAATTGACTCATCTTACTTCCCGCGGTTTTCTGCATACCATCGGCCATGATATTCATTCCATAAAGGAACATTCCAAGACCACCCAAAAAACCAAAGACATTCGACACATCATTAATTGTCATGATTTCCTCCTACATATACCCCTTTGTATATTGTGTGCTATCCATACGATATAGTACTGCAAACCGCATATAATCTAACTATAGCATAGATCTTTATCATTTGACAAGAAGTTTAAAGTATCGGTTAAATCTTTGTCAAAATCTGGTAAAATCTGTATTTCAGCAAGACCATTTTTCTACAAGGACAGACCGCCTCTCGCTCTTGCTTTCCGTGAACGATAGGATTGTACCACCGGAACCATGAAAATCGCCACCAGACCACCCGCAAATCCATTATTATAAAGGTTCATTCCTCCATAAACAATCCCAACGTTCAAAGCCACGGATGAATGCAGAAATCCGGCGATCAGTCCTGCCATCACTCCAAATTCCCCGGCAATCGGTGCCAGAGTTGTGGAGAATAACAGGGCCAGTGTCGCCGATGGATCGGTAAGTTCCCAGTGTTTTGTCATTCCGGCCAGGCAGACACCGCCCATAACCGGCAGAATATTACGAAAATGCTTTCCGGTAGCGCTGAAACCAACGATGGTCATGATTCCGCCGATGGTAGGGCCGTTCAAATCTCCACCTACCAGCACCAGAAATGCAGTAGCAACCATACCATTGATTCCCATATTAAACAGGATCACCGCACCGCCTTCGTCCCTCAGATAATCCGTTCCACCGATTCCCGGAGTTTTCAGAATCCGTCTATATCCTGCAAAGACCTCACGGCCTCCGGCCAGCAGACCTGCCGCAATCATTCCCAGAAACAGCCCGGATAACAGGATGGCAAACAGATGATTGCCGCCGCTATACCAGATCTGTCTGGCTTCAACGGTAATACCAAAGGATTTTAACACGGACACGATCACCGTCGCGATAATTCCCCCCGCAAATCCCACATTATACAGGGAGTAACCCTGATGGGCGTAATGGGCATGGGTCGCCAGTGGAGGAAGCACGAAGCCGATCAAAATACCAAGAGACATCGAAAGAAATACTCTTAACAGAACTGGCATTGTCTCAATCTGCATCATCTGAGTGATGATGGGAGATAAACTGGTTCCATAGAGAGCAATATAGATATATCTGGACGGAGCAGTCTTATGATACTTCGCATAAAACCAGACACCTAAAAGGATCATCCAGATATTCAACAGATTTTTACCAAATAACGAAAAACCAAACATCAAAAACGTAGATGTGACTGTATGACCGTCCACATCCAGCCCTGATTTGTATACAATAAACAGACACAATAACGTTAAAATCCCGGCATTAATAAACGCCGCACCGATACCGCCCACCACAAAATAATCAGTGATCAACACATCCGGCTCCCGGATAATGATCCATAATCCGGGTAAGATCGTAGAAACCGACTGCACCAGCAGCCCCACCAGAATAAAATACAGCGGCATTGCCGCCAGAAGGAGAAACTTCTCACTTCTTGTCCATTTCTTTTTCCGAATTTTCTTTAACAAAGGTTTTCCCCCGTTTTCACACTTTTTTTAAATTATATCCCGAACCGGCAAAAAAACACAAATATATATTGCCCTATTGAATCCATAAGAAAAAACCTATAAAAATATCGAACAAGCGATCCTCTAACACAAAAAGAGGCCGCTGCAGAATCTCTTTCGTCAATTCTGCAGTAGTCTCTTCTTGATTGAAAGCGGAGATAAAGGGATTCGAACCCTTGTGCCGGGATGAACCGACAAACGCATTTCGAGTGCGCCGCGTTATGGCCACTTCGCTATATCTCCATATCAGCGATACAAAAAACATCAACCATTGTAGTATACACGAAAAATCATGTTTTGACCAGTAGTTGATGCCTTTTTTCTAAATTTTCTTAATCATTTTCGCCTCAAAAACAGCTCATTCTGCCATCTGCCAGATTCACGGTTCACTCATCAGTAAAAAAAGAATCCTGCTTGCAGGATTCTCCGCCTGCGGCGGGTCGCTTTAGCGACA